>Ga0209121_10000222_pt1 | contig 59861 bp, 51 predicted proteins | sample Cruoilmetagenom3_FD_187292 | JGI IMG/M metagenome (GOLD analysis project Ga0209121, IMG submission 187292) | Oil polluted marine microbial communities from Coal Oil Point, Santa Barbara, California, USA - Sample 3 (SPAdes) (version 2) | ecosystem: Environmental > Aquatic > Marine > Oil seeps ...
TGCATACCTATTCCACGCCAGTTGATTCGTAACATCCGGAATGACCGTGTCAAATTGAAGGAAATGCCCGATCTCACTGTCATACCACCGCGCCACGTAGTACTTTAGCCCGATCTCAGTGGCTTCGCGCTGACCGGTGTAAGTGTAATCGGTTGGCAATTCCGTTGCGCTGACACCCCATTCGCCGGGTTCTCCCTAACCCTGGCATACGCCTGATGCGGCTCGATGCCGCTCAGGCTATCGCCAAAGGATAAATAGGAGCGTTTGGCCACTTCCAGCCCGGAAGTATCCAGCACCAGAGATGTACTTTCAAGGTGGCCGTCTCATCAGCGGCCACCAAAGGGAGAAGGAAATATTGTAGGCTGACAAGGACGGCGTTCGAAAAAATTTACCGGAAGCCATCACTCGCTCTGAACTTTCGATGAATCCATATATTACTAAGGTCTGTTAATTTCCTCGAATCCTAACGACCGGATGCTTACCAATTGCTCTCGCAGAGAATTAAGGATTATTCGGTTATATCTGTAATCATTTTAAGCTTCAACGGCATAATTATTTCTACATTTGGCTTAACACATCTTCCAATAATGCATGTATTGAGAAGTAAATAAGCGCAATATCGTATTAATTTGTCAGCATTGTCCAAATATCCAGTAAATTGTTTTTTGAAATCTATGTCTACCTAAAATCTTATAGTCGGAGATAAACAATTCCTTTATATATACTTATCATTTTTCCTGACTTCGTCCGACTTAATGTAAATTAATCTCGATAAATGCTCCAATCGGGTTACTCGTATTACTTTCCCAACCCAAAACATAGACTCTTACTCGGATGTCCTCATCTGTATCAGGAAAATCACCAGAAAATTCGAAAGGAATGTATTCCCCAGGAAGTAAAATTAAATTTTGTTGATATTGTTCATAACGATCATCATAAAGCTGATTAATTTCAACCCATTCTTCACCTTCTTGTACGAATATTCTTACACCTTTATCAATAGGAATTGTGATTAATTTATTTGATGTGTTCTTGATGTGGATTGCCACAACCTCTGACCTATTAAAGGATGTCCATTCTTGAATTATTGAAAGCTTTAATTCTTTATTTAGATATTTATTATCGACACCAACAATAGTATCCATCCCTACGTTGCTACAAGAACTCAAAATTATTGAAATTATTGTTATAAAGAATATTGCTCTATTAATTCTCATTAAAACTCCTACTATTTATTTTCCTGGAATTTCAAGAAGAGCACTTGTTCGAGCGTATTGATCTCCTGAAATAAATTCCATTCGAATGAAGTAATTTCCAGAAGAGTATATCGGTATTGAATAGCTCCATTTTGCTTTTGGCACAACGTATGAATTGTAATATGCCGTAGGGCAAGTATTAGGATTATCACGATTGAATTTTTCATAATCGAAATAATTTGACGTAGCATGGGTTTTCAAACTTTCATACAGGAACTGTTTATTGGAACTGTTCCGCAAAGTGGCAGGCTACCTGATGCCCGGGGCGAAGTTCGCGCAGCTGCGGTTCTTCCACTGAACAGATATCCTGAGCATAAGGGCAGCGAGGATGGAACCGGCAGCCGGAAGGAGGGTGGATCGGGTTGGGGATTTCACCCTTCGGCATTGGCTCTTTGCGCCGTTCATGCGGGTTTGGCACGGGAACAGCTGCCAGCAGGGCAATGGTGTAGGGGTGCAACGGGTGGGCATAGACTTCACGCAGGTCGCTGATTTCAACAATCTTCCCGAGATAGAGAATGCCAATGCGATCACAGATATACTTGGCTGTCGCCAGGTCATGGGTGATAAAAAGGAAGGTCAGGTTGAATTCGTTTTTCAATTGGACCATCAGATCCAACAATTGCGCCCGGACACTTACATCCGCCATGGCGATTGGTTCGTCAGCCAAAACAAGTTCCGGCTTGGTGACCAATGCCCGCGCAATGACTACCCGCTGACGTTGACCACCTGAAATCTGGTGGGGAAATTTATTGTAGTAGAACAGGGCGGGGCTTAGACCGACTTTTTCCATCACTTCCAGAACGATATCACGATGCTGTTCTTTGGTTTCAGGATAGTGAATTTCCAGTCCTTGACTGATCGCATTCCCCAGAGACATACGGGGATTTAGAGAAGCCATTGGGTCCTGAAAGATCACTTGCATGCGGCGGCGCAGTTTGCGCAGTTCCTCAGCCCTCAGAGTGGACAGGTCAACCCCATCGAATTTGACTTCACCTTCGGTTTTTTCTTCAAGGCCAATGGTTACCCGGCCGATGGTGGTTTTACCGCTGCCGCTTTCTCCAGCCAGGCCCAGAACTTCACCTCGCCGAATTTTAAAAGAAACATCATCCACAGCGCGCACGAAATCACGTTCTCTGGAAAGTAACTGGTCGATGAATCCGGTCTGAACAGGGAAGTATTTCTTCATATGTTCAACTTCAACCAGATAGTCATTATTCTCAAATTGAGGATTATTATGCATGTCGGTCATAATGTCACCTCAACGCTTTCTTCTGCCTCTTCGGGGTGTTCCTGGAAAAGCCAGCATTTAACATGACGTCCTGGTGAGACCTCGATCAGGTCTGGTTCCTTTTGGGAGCAGATATCCATGGCCTTCGGACACCGGGGGTGGAACCGGCAGCCGCCGGGGGGATGGGTCAGGTTCGGTGGTTCGCCGGGCATCTTATAGAGTTCTTTTTCGTCATCCAGGCGGATATTCGGGACAGAGTATAGCAGGCCAATTGTATAAGGATGAAGCGGATTGTCGAAGACATCATACACACTGCCAATTTCCACGACATGCCCTGCATACATCACAGCCAGACGATCGGAGAGTTCGGCAACAAGGGCGATATTGTGGGTGATGACCAACATGGTCACACCGAATTCTTCGCGGATATCCCGGAACTGATCTGCCAATTTCGCTTCCACAATCACATCCAGGGAGGTTGTGGCTTCATCGGCGATGATCAGATTGGCATTCAGGATCAGACCCAGGGCAACCATCACCCGCTGCCGCATCCCACCGGAAAGCTGGTGGGGATAGCTGCCCATACGGTTGCTTTGGATGCCCAGTTTCTCTAAAAGTTCGCTGGAACGTACAAGCGCTTCTTCTTTGGTGATGCCTGGAAAGTGAACCTGGATTGCTTCGACCAAGTGCTCATCAACCCGCTGAACGGGGTTGAGGGAGGTCATTGGGTCCTGGAAGATCATACTTACTTTACGACCACGGAAATCCTGCATCTGTTTTTCATCGTAAGTCATAATGTCATTGTCATCAAGGATCAATTTCCCACCAGTGATTCGGCCAGGCGGCTGGATCATGCGCATCAGGGCTTTACCCATGGTGCTTTTACCACAACCACTTTCGCCAACCAATCCCAGGATCTCACCTTCGTAAATATCGAAGGAAACATGGTCTACAGCACTGACCATACCCAGGCGGGTTTTGTAGTTAACAGAAAGATCACGGACTTGCATCAATACTTTTTTATCATTCATCATTTTATCGTTCCGTTAATTTCGGGTTTAGAATTTCTGAAAGGCTCTCACCCAGCATGCTGAAAGAGAGGGTTACCATGGTGACCATCAGACCGGGGTAGGTAATCAACCACCAGGCCCTGCGGACATAGTCCTGTCCCCGGGCAAGGTCGATACCCCAGTCCGGCGTATTTGGGGGAAGGCCAAATCCCAGGAAGCTCAGACCAGCTTCGGTCAAAATGGCATCACCGACGTTGACCGAGAAGATAATCACCACAGAGGGAATCACATTGGGGAAGATGTATTTGGTCAGGATCTTCAGCTTACTTGTGCCTAAACTGCGGGCTGCTTCGACATATAATTCCTTTTTCACGGCTAGTGTCTGGCCGCGGACGATCCGGTAATAGGTGGGGATGTAGAGCACAGCAATCGAGACGATAATATTCCCAATTCCTGCCCCAAGAACTGCAGCAATAGAGATCGCCAGGATCAGGCCAGGGAACGAATAGAGACTGTCCATGATGAGGGTCAATATCCTATCCAGGGGACCGCCAGTAAAACCACTGATCAGACCAAGGGGAACGCCGATGACCAGGGAGACTATTGCTGAGGAGAGACCAACGATGAGGGCTATCCGGGTTCCCCAGATGATCCGGCTGAACACATCCTGACCGATCTGGTTCGTGCCCATGACAAAGCCTTTGGAGGCATCCTCGCGGAGTGTATTGGCAATTCGCAGGGTTGGATAGCCATCCAGAACGTTCTCGAGCACATCCGGTGCAGCCACAAAGCCGTCGATTTCGCCGGCAGCCAGTGCATCCAAACCCTCTGCAAGGGTCTCGTACCGCATCTGACGAGGCTGGTAGCGCACACCTTCCGGGGCTGCATCATTCAAGGTATCTGTGGCTTCGCGCAGTGCCTGGCTTGCGGGGCTGCCGATGATGAAGCCGATGTTGTTGGATTTATCACCAATATCCACAAGGGTGATTTCGCCTGCTTCGATTGGCGCAACCAGGACATAGGAGGAAGGTGCGACACCAGGTTCTAGTAACGACGGACCTACCTCTGCAGACGGATCGTAGGGGGCAAACCATTGTGGAAAAACCCCGACGATGATGATGAAGAGCAGGAGAACAGCGCTTATGGCAACAAACCACCAGTCCCCACCATACCATTTCCGGGCCAGGAAGATCCGCCGAATGAAGCCGACTTTATCCAGGTCAAGGAGCCAATCCGGCGTTTCTGATGACTGAGCTTGAGTTGGGTTGTTTTCAATATCTTTTTTCATAATGATTTCTCAATTTCAATTCGCGGCCGATTAGTATCGAATCCGGGGATCAACAAAGGCGTAGAGGATATCCATAAGCAAGCTTATCGCCGCCACAAACATAGCAAAGACAGCGATGGTCGATTGAACTGCGGTGTAGTCACGCAGTTGGATGCGATCAACAAGGTAGCGTCCCACACCCGGCAGGGAAAAGGTCGTTTCCGTTAACACCGCCCCTGCCAGAAGGATGGCAAATTGAAGGCCAAGCAAGGTCAAAATTGGGATAAATGTGTTCCGCAGGGCGTGCTTAAATACCAGCTTGTTTTCAGCTATACCTCTGGCGCGGCCGGCCGTGATGAAATCGGACTGAAGCATCTCGATCATGTTCACGCGGGTTAAGCGGACGAAAACACCCGATAGGGCGAGGCCGAGGGTGACAGAGGGCAGGATTAAATGCATGATCGCTGACCATAGGGCTGGCCAGTTCCTGGTAATGAGGGCGTCCACGACGTAGAAATTGGTGGGGGACTCAAAGGTCGTCAGCATTAACGTATCCATGCGACCTGAAAGTGGGAAAATTGGCACCCTGACGGATACTAAGATTTGAAATACCAAGCCCATAAAGAAAATAGGAATGGACGACAGAATGATACTCAGTAAACGGATGATGTAATCAATGGGCTTTTTGCGGTTTTTGGCCGCATAAGCCCCAGTAAAAATTCCAATAATTGCGGTTAATGTAATAGCTGGGATGGTGAGTTCGATAGTTGCGGGAAGCCTTTCACCCAACTCGTCTTTAATGGGGCGTTCACCCTGGGTGAGGGCTGTCCCGAAATCAAAGGTGAGCATATCCCCAATAAAATCAACATACTGAATGATGAGGGGGCGATTCAAACCGAGTCGCTCTCTGAGTGCGTCGGCTTGTTCTTCACTGACGCGGGGACCGAGTTGTGAACGAATGGGATCGCCAGGTAGGACTCTCATGATGAAGAATATGATCGTCACAAGAATTAAGACCATGGGAATCGTCATCAGAACCCGGGTGATCAGATATCGTCGTAAGGAATTGGACATAATTACTACTCCAAGGCAAGGATGTCAAGAATTATAATTGAGGGCAAGGTTTCCCTCGCCCTCAATCAATCGTACACAGTAAACTTACGTCTGGTCAGGTTCTGCTGACATAGCAGCAGGATAGGATAATCGACTGGCTAAGTCTATAAAAAGCTCAGAACCTGAGTTTAGCAAGGTGATACCTATTACTCGCCTTCCACCATATAGGTGTGGTTGAAGACCATGTAGCGAAGGGCAGGAGCGTCAACTTTGACGACATTCACGCCTTCAACATCCATCAAGCGGATGGCTTCAACGGGACCGAGGGTCCGCCAGGCAACGTCGATCTCGCCTGATTCAATGGCGTTGGACATTGTGGTCGGATCAGCGAAGTAGCGAATGATCACATTTGGGATCAGGGGAGCATCTTCGCCGAAGTAATATTCGTTAGCTTCGAGAAGCATCTGCTCACCAGGTGTGTGGGAGACCATCTTGTACGGGCCAACCCCATCCAGAACCTCTGGGAATGCATTGATTGCATCCATGGTGAATTCGGCAGGATTAACTGCAACGAAGGGAGCGGTGGCAGCCAGCGCCGGGAAGAACCCGAAGGAGGCTTTGAGGTTGTATTTCACGGTCAGTTCATCAACAGCTTCAACGCTATCAACGTAGAGCTGGATCAGGCCGGAAACCTGGCCCTCGAGGGCATTCAGGCGGTCCCAGGAGTAGACGTAGTCCGCAGCGGTCACAGGTGTGCCGTCGGCGAACATCAGGTTGTCTTTGAGGGTGAAGGTGTAGGAAAGACCGTCTTCACTAACAACCGGGAAGTCAGCGGCTGTGCCGGGAACGAGCTCGGAGGTGCCGGGGACGTAAGACAGCAGGGCTGAGCCTGTGTTCTTGATGATTTCCCAGTCATGGGTTGCGTAGGCATCATCAGCGTCGAGGCTGTTGACCTCGTCGGTTGTACCAATGATGATGGTGTCCATGCTGCCGGAAGCCGGGGAGGCATCATCGGCGAAGCTCAGAACATTGTAGTTGAATTCAAAGGGAGCACCAACAACGACGCCTTCAACACCGTCAGCATAAGTGATGAATTCGGGTTCCCAGAATAACGGAATCGTGGGGACATCTTCAGCGTAGAGTTCACCAATTTGCTGGTAAAGCTCTGTGCGTTCTGCGGGATCTGCAGAGGAAGCAGCAGCCAGCAGGAGTGCATCCATCTCCTCATTGCAGTAATTCACACCATTGTCAGGTGACTGCAGGCAGGAGGAGAAGGGGGAGAGCCAGTTCTCCGGATCGGCAAAATCCGGGAACCAACCGAGGATGAAGAAGGGCAGATCGCCGGCAACGAAGCCATCGACGTATTCAGCCCAGTTCATGCTGTTCAGGTTGACCACGATCAAACCGGTCTCTTCGAGCTGTTCTTTGATAACCTGCATAACATCAGCGGTGGTTGTGCCGTAGTGCTCTGGGGGGAACCAGAGGTCAAAGACGAATGGATCATCTTCGGTGTAGCCTTCACCTTCGAGCAGGGAAATGGCCATGTCCAGGTCACGGGTGCCGTACATATCAAAGAATGGCTGAGTGGCGTATGGATAGCCATCAGGAACCATGTGATAGGCAGGGATATTGCGGCCTTCGAAAACGCGGTCAACGATGACTTCGCGGTCAATGGCTGCAGCAATCGCCTGACGGAGGGGCTGGGTCCAAAGATACTGGGGTTCAGCTTCCTCGGTAGCTACTTCAGTTTCTTCAACGACCTCTTCGGTAGCTTCTGGTTCATCAATAACTGCCTCTTCGGTGGCGGCGGGCTGGCAAGCGGAGAGAACGATGCTTGCGAGCACAACGAGAGCGACCAAGATAAATAATTTTCTAGATTTCATTTTTTTACTTCTCCTTTAAAAATTTGGCTAATGCTTGTTTTGACCTCAAGGCCAAAACAACGAGTGTAATATTGTATACGCTTCACCTCCTTAGTATCAATGATGAAGAGCCATTAAATCTAAAATCCCAGACATGTGATAAGGTTCTAACTGCTAATTTGTGATGAGATGGTGAGGGATATCAATCAATCGCTTCGTGTGCAACAGTGAGGGGTGGGTAGCCGGAGAAGCAATATCTTGATACTTAGCAGAAATTTGCTATATGAATTTAAAAATAGAGGATAACACTAATTTCGGATATCTCAATATTATCACAACTATTTTATTCTATTCTTAACAAACCGTTAAAAACCAGTTCATCATCTATGGCCGCAGTTATCTGAAATGAGTAAAATCAAATACTATCCTTGAATAATTCAATAACTATATCTGTTAATCTAAAGATAATTCAAGCGCGACTTGACAATATTAATTTCCGTGATAAGATAATTCTAAAATAATGAATAATCAGTCATGAATATCGTTTAAGGATTTTATTATGACCCATATTTTGCAAATTTCCCAGTCTGATCCTGTGATCCATCTTAAAGCTTATGGTGGCTTGAAGGTTGAGGGCGTTCAGCAAACTGAGGTGCAGTGCGAGATTGATGCCCCTCAACTTGCGACGCTCATGGAAGAGAATGGTCATGTCTATCTGACCGCCAATTCATCCTGTAATGTCACTGTGCCGATGGATTCTTCCATAGAAATCGAGAAGGGGATGGGCTCCGTAAGCATCAAGAATATTCAGGGTGCGATTAATATTGAAAGAGTGTTGGGTAACCTGGTGTTGATCCAGGTCAATTCAGCGCATGTGGAACGGACGGGTGGGAATTGCGCCATTCGAGATGCAGCGGGTGAAATTGTCCTTGAAAAAGTTGGCGGCAATCTTATTGTGGATAAAGCTGGCTCCCTTCGTTGTGAAAAGGTTGGCGGTGTTTGCCTGTCGAAGAATATTGAAGGTGATTTTAAGATTGATAAAGTAGGCGGGAATTTAAAGGCTGAACGGGTTTCAGGGTTGATGGGTGTTGGGAAGGTTGGCTCTGATTTTCGGGCTATCGACCTGACCCTTGGAGAAGATATTCACGCCGGCGGTGACATTCGAGTTGCCCGTTTGAATTTAAGTGATGACGTGGACATTCGGGCTGGTGCGGATATCGTCCTGACTTTGGCAGATGCTCTGAAGGGGGCCCGGATGACTTTGAGTTCCGGTGGACATCGCATTCGAATCATCCATGATGAGGATGACATTGAAATTAATGCCAAGGAATATGATTATGCCTTTGGTGATGAGTCCTTCAACCTGGATCTGGCGGCTGGCGGAAAGATTTTGATTGGTAAAGAGGTTGACCAGCAGGAAGAAGGCATTGAAGTTGGAGATCTATCTTCCTATTTTTCTTATGAAGAAAATGCCATCAACGAACAAATCCAAGAGCGAGTTGAAATTGCTACCCGCCGTGCTGAGGCGAAGATGAAAGCCGCTGAGATTCGCCTGGAGCGAATCCGTGACAATGTGGAGAAGAGCCGCAACTATAAAATTGATATTAACCTGGATCATTTGAAAGGGCTAAAAACAGTTGCACCAGTTCCATCTATCACACGCATGGCCGGGAAGAAAGGCGCTTCTGATGAAGAACGCTTGATGATCCTGAAGATGCTGCAGGACAAAATGATCACAGTTGATGAAGCGGAAGCATTGTTTAAGGCTCTGGAGAATTAAGGAAACGGAAATGGAAAAAACCGAACGTAAGATCCTTGATATGGTGGAGCAGGGCCAGATCTCTGCTGATGATGGGCTGCGTTTGATGAATGCCATGGGGCAGGGTTCTGAACCCCAACCCGATGGGGCATCAGTGGCTGAAGAAGTGGTTTACGAGCCGGAATTCGTTTCAGAAAGCAAATCCTCGCATATCTCCCAGGAGGAGGTATCGCGGATGAAGCGCCTGAAACGTTGGTGGGTATTGCCTTTTGGCATAGGTCTCGTTATCTTGCTGCTGGGAGCTATTTGGATGTCCATGGGGTATCAGGAGGCAGGGTTTGGCTTAGGTTTCTGGCTGTCCTGGATCCCATTCCTGTTGGGTATTTTCATCGTTGCGACCAGTGTCCACACGAGCAAGAGCGTCTGGTTCCATTTGAAAGTGAGGCAGCAGCCTGGAGAAAAGCCCGAAAGGATCATGATCAGCCTGCCTTTACCGCTCAATCTGGCAAAATGGTTCTTTACTACATTTGGGGATAAAATCACAGGTCTGAAGGATCGATCCATCGGCGATATCCCAACCATTTTGGAGAACCTTTCACCTGACGAGCCGTTTTATGTCCATGTAAATGATGAAGATGGTGAAGAAGTGGAGATTTACATCGGGTAACCGGTGCGTAAATAGAACAGTAAAATGAACAAAGCCCTCGTCTAGGAGGGCTTTGTTCATTAATTCAATTTACTCAATATTAAAATAGTTGTATACGGCCCGGCTGAGATCGGCAAAGAGGGCATTGACGGGGTCAAAGATTGCCTGAACAGGGTGGTGGACGAAGATCGAAAGGGCATAGTCGCCGCCAGGGGTGTAGACCAGGGCGACATCAGCAATGGTATGGATCAGGCCATCGGTCTCGTTGGCCCAACCATGTTTATGGGCCACGGTTGTGCCGGAAGGGACGCCGGCCTGGATCAGGACAGCGATCTGGTTGCGAGCGAGATAGGTGACCATCAAATCGCATTCATCCTGGGTGATCTCACCCGGAAAGGCTGCAATCAACGCACCGCCGCCATAGGTTTGACATTGGTAAATGTCTTCCAGCAGCATGCCCATGTCTGCGGGGGTGGTCTGCAGGAAGGGGTCCGGATCGGTGTCAATATCGTCCCGGGAATTGGCAGGCGTCGTGTAGAGCTGTAAGGGAGGCGCACCGAGGTAGAAATAAGCGCCCCAGAAGGTGTTTTCAAGCCCCAGCGTCTGCATATCCTCGGTGACGAGGATCGGCGCGAGGTTGTCATCAATTACGGTCATTGCGAGCTTGTCGGTGCTGGTGTTCTCAGATTGCTCAATCATGCCTTCCATTAATGCGAGATACTGATCAGGGGCCGGTTCATCCAGAACTTTGAAAGAGGATACCATGACCGGAATCTTGATCGTGCTCCAGGCGGAATAGGCGATATTTGGGGGCAGTTCGGAACCCAATTCATAGGCAAAATGGATATTTTGGTCGCTTTCCATATCCTGCATATACACTTCGATGATGCCATCAAAACCAGAAACATCAATCAACTGCTTTAACATTGTTTCGAGGTCTGCAATGGAGGGTCTTTGGACGGCGGATTGCCCCAATGAGAGAGTGATGCTGCGATTATCAGGCGAATTTAACGCATCAATGACCTGCAGGGTGGCCCGGTCCAGATTTAGACTGGTGCCGGGGACGCCAATTTGAAACTCCGCTGTCCCGGGAATGGGTTGAGGGTAGGAGGAAGGGGCATCATAACGAGCGGCAATCTCAGTTTCAAGGTGTTCCCGGATGCGAACCTCATCATAATCGGCGTTGAGGGGGATGTTGATGATTTCAATATTTCGATTCCAGAGAAAATTCCAAAAGCCGCTCCAGAAAGGTTCGGTAACACGCATATTGTCTGCGACGGCCAGCATATTTTCGACTTGTGGTTCGAATCCCAACACAGCAGGACGGATTTGGATCAGGCTGCCGGCGTAATTAAGTTCAATCGGCGAGCGATAGACCGTATAGATCCTTTCGGCGGCTTCTTCATAGTTCAGGCCGCCAATTGGAATACCGCCAACCTCAAGACCAAGGGGGAAATTATCGCGAATCCGGCTGTAACTGGTTAATTGCAGGGTAGACAGGGTCACCGCGATTAATATAAGTCCAATCGCAATCCAGCGCAGCAGGGGAAATCTTTTTCTTTGCATAATGAATACCCATTATACTTAACGATGTCGAATCTTGCCATCTAAACAATATAAATAAAAAAGTAAGACCCAATCTGAAAAATAAATAGCATTGTTTGACAGTCACAGTTGTACGGGATATACTTTCTTTTCACATTTTGAAGTGAATGTTGGAGGTTTCAAGTGAAAACAGCATTGATTACAGGCATTACCGGTCAGGATGGTTCATATCTGGCGGAAATGCTTTTGCATAAGGGTTATGAAGTTCATGGCCTGATCCGCCGGGCAAGCACATTCAATACCCGCCGAATTGACCACATTTATAAAGATCCACATGGCAATGGACAGAAGGTTCATCTCTATCTGCATTATGGCGATGTGACTGCACCGGACAGCCTGCTGGACGTGCTCTACAATGTCAAACCGGATGAGGTCTACCACCTCGCTGCGCAAAGCCACGTTCGGGTGAGCTTTGATATGCCGGAGTATACGGGTGATGTGACTGGGTTGGGGACGACCCGGATTTTGGAAGCGATCCGCAAGGCAGGGGCAAAATCCCGGTTCTACCAGGCTTCATCCAGCGAACTTTACGGCGATTCCAAGCCGCCGCAGAACGAAGAGACGCCTTTCCGGCCCCGCAGTCCTTACGCCGCCGCCAAGCTCTATGCCTATTGGATGGCACATAACTATCGTGAAGGTTATGGGATGTTTTCCGTGAACGGCATTCTCTTCAATCATGAATCCCCTCGCCGTGGCGAGACTTTTGTGACCCGCAAGATCACCATGGCGCTGGCAAACATCATGGCCGGCAACCAGAAGCATCTCTACCTCGGCAACCTGCAGTCCCGCCGGGACTGGGGTTATGCACCGGAATATGTTGAAATGATGCACACAATGCTCCAACAGGACGATCCGCAGGACTTTGTGGTTGGGACCGGTGAAGCGCATAAGATTGAGGATTTCCTCGATGAGGCTTTCGGTTATGTGGATCTGGACTGGCACGATTATGTGAAGATTGACCCCCGCTATTTCCGGCCCACTGAGGTGGACTATCTGGAAGCTGATATCAGTAAAGCCAAGAAAGTGCTGGATTGGGAACCCAAGATCAAGTTCCACGAGCTGGTGCGGATCATGGTGGACGCTGATATGGAACTGGCCGGATTGAAAGCCCCGGGCGAAGGCCGTAAGATCATTGAGGAGAAATTCTCGGGCTGGCACCGCTGGGAAGACCAGGTCATCTCAATGGGACGCTAAACCCAAAATACAGGAATAAGTTAAAAGCACCGGATTTCCGGTGCTTTTTCGTATAGTTAAGCTATTGTGCTCTACTGCCACAAGAACGCCACAGCGCGTTTCCCGACGATCTGGTCATCAAAGACAACCTTTGCCGGACCACCTGCCATTGCAGCACAGACCAGCAGTGGCAGGAGGTGCTCCTCCCGGGGGTGGCAGTAGCGGGCGTTGGGGGCTTGTTCCCAATGCAGGAGTTTGTCCTGGCGTTCACCTTCGTCCAGGTCTCCTGCGCAGGTGTCGATCAGCCAGGTCTGGAAGGCGTCATTTTCAGGGTCAGGTGCCCCGGGGGCCTGGTTGAAGAACTGACGCATGTTATGAAATGAGAAACCGGAACCAATTACCAGGATGTTCTGCTCCATCAGCGGCCTGAGAGCGCGTCCTAGTTGGATGTGGGCTGCGGGATTCAAACCTCTCAGCAGGGAGAGCTGGGTGGTGGGGATATCCGCTTCCGGAACCATCAGCATAAGGGGGATGAACATGCCATGATCAAACCCGCGTTGGGGGTTCAATCCTGTCGGGATTTGCTGGTCATTGAGGAGTGTCGCAACCGTATTAGCTAACTCCGGGCTGCCGGGCGCAGGGTAGGTGATCTCATAAGCCTGCTCTGGAAAGCCGTAATAGTCATAGAAGAGGGGCGGCTGCTCGGCATTGAGGACCGTAGCCACGGGTTCTTCCCAATGCGCGCTGATCACCAGGATGGCATCCGGCCGGTGAAGCTGGTTGGGCAGTGCCTTCATGAAATCGACCATTGCCTGATGGGAGGGGTCTCCGAGGATGGGAAGCGGACCGCCGCCGTGGGAAAAATATACGACCTGAGCTTTTGCTTGGGCTGGTTTTTCAGACATTAATTATCCTTTACTTTATTTGTAAATATACCCAATGTTGATTATAATGTTTAGTAAGAGATCTGCGGAAAGAGAGTGCCGATCCACCCGCCAGAGAAGGATGCCTTAGGCTGGAAGCATCCCCGGGAATTGGCGGCAATCAAAGTCCCCGCAGCAAACTGCTGAAGAAAGCCGAGTGGTGATTAGACCAGCACGGGTGCGCCCGTTAGCGCGTAACCGGATGATTGTCCGGAATGAGTGCGCTGTGTGTCACAGCGAAATGAGGTGGTACCGCGGAAGATTTCCCCTTTCGTCCTCTTGGATGAGAGGGTTATTATTTTAATGGATTGTGTATGGAGGATGGCCTAATGGCAAAAGAACTGCCGAAGACTTACGATTTTACTGAAACCGAAAGCAAACTCTACCAGTGGTGGTGGGACCAGGGTTATTTTGAGCCCAGCAATGACCCCAACAAACCTGGTTTCGACCCGAAGGTCAAACCCTTTGTGATCTCCATCCCGCCAGCCAACGTTACGGGCAGCCTGCATTTGGGGCATGCGATGTTTGTCTCGCTGGAGGACCTGATGATCCGCTATCACCGGATGCTGGGCGAACCGGCCCTGTGGGTGCCGGGCGTGGACCATGCCGGCATTGCGACCCAATTGCAGGTGGAAAGGATGCTGGTGAGCAAGGGGACCAGCCGCAAGGAACTGGGCCGGGAAAAATTCCTGGAAGAGGTCTGGGCCTGGAAGGAGAAGTTCGGCGGCATCATCACAGAACAGATCCGGCGCCTGGGCGCTTCCTGCGATTGGACGCGTGAACGTTTTACGCTTGATGAAGGCCTGTCCAAAGCGGTACGGGAGGCCTTTGTGCGCCTCTATAAAAAGGGTTGGATCTATCGCGGCCCCCGGATGATCAACTGGTCACCGGGTCTGAAGACGGCCGTTTCGGATCTGGAAGTGGAATATTCCGAAGAGCCGGGCAAGCTGTATTACTTCAAGTATAGGGTCGCGGAAAGCGATGAGTTCATCCCGGTGGCGACCACCCGGCCTGAGACGATCCTGGGTGATACGGCCGTGGCTGTGCACCCTGAAGATGAACGCTATGGGCATCTGGTGGGTAAGAATGTGGTCGTGCCGATGGTTGGCCGGGAGATCCCGGTGATTGCGGATGAGTATGTGGACCGGGAGTTTGGCACCGGTGCGCTGAAGATCACCCCGGCGCACGACCCGCATGACAATGAGATTGGCGCACGGCATAACCTGGACTCGATCAATGTGCTGAATAAGGACGCCACCATCAATGAAAAGGGCGGCGCTTATGAGGGACTTGACCGCTTTGAGGCCCGTGAGAAACTCTGGGTGGATATGGAAGCGGCTGGGCTGGTGATCAAAGTGGAACCCTATATGATGAAGGTGCCCCGCTCGCAACGAGGCGGCGAAATCATTGAGCCGATGGTCTCCACCCAATGGTTCATCGCGGTTGAGCAGATGGGCAAGGCCGGGCTTGAAGCCGTGAAGGATGGACGGATCGAGATCATCCCGGAACGTTTCAAAAAGGTCTATTACAACTGGATGGAAAACCTGCAGGACTGGTGCATCAGCCGCCAGCTCTGGTGGGGGCACCGGATTCCGGTTTGGTATTGTGACGACTGCCGAGAGATGACGGTAACCCGTGAGGACCCGACGGTGTGTGCTCACTGCGGCAGTGTGAACATCCGCCAGGACCCGGATGTGCTGGACACCTGGTTCTCTTCGGGGCTGTGGCCCTTCTCAACACTTGGATGGCCGGAAGAAACCCCCGACCTCAAGTATTTCTATCCGACCTCCGTGATGGAAACCGGGTACGATATCCTGTTCTTCTGGGTGGCTCGGATGATTATGGATGGACTGGAATTCACCGGTGAAGCGCCGTTCCATACCGTTTACCTGCACGGTCTGATCCGGGATGAGAACGGTCAGAAGATGAGCAAGACCAAGAATAATGTCATTGACCCCCTGGAAGTGATGGACGAATTAGGGACCGATGCGCTGCGCTTCACCCTGTTAGTTGGTTCAACCCCGGGGAATGATATGAATTTGTCTCTCAAAAAGGTGGAAGCCAACCGGAACTTTGCCAATAAGCTCTGGAACGCGGGAAGGTTCATCATCCGCAATATGGATGGTATACCAGCCAAACCTGAGGGTGAACCGGAATGGACTGCGGCTGATTCGTGGATCTGGGCGAGGTTGAAGACCCTGACCGAGACGGTCAACCGTCTGTTTGAGACTTATCAATTCGGCGAGGCAGGCCGTCAGATCTATGATTTCTTCTGGGGTGAATTTGCTGACTGGTATCTGGAGATCTCCAAGGACCAGATCGCCGAGGGCGGTGACCGGGCTTTCTATACGGTCCAGACGCTGGTGCGGGTGCTGGATATTTGCCTGCGCTACTTGCATCCCTTCACACCATTTGTGACCGAGGAACTTTGGGGCCATCTGAAAGATGCCAGTCAGGAAACCTCAGACCTCCTTGCTCCGAAAGGCGGTTGGGAGGAAGCGCTGATCGTGGCGAAATGGCCTGAGAGCATGTCTGTGGAAGGTTGGGAAGCAGAAGCTGTTGAGAATTTCTTATTGATCCAGGAAATGATCCGGGCGATTCGCAATATCCGGGCGGAATACAAGGTTCAGCCTGCGCATAAGGTTGGCTGCACGATCAGTGCGGGAGAGAAATTGGCCTTGATCGAAGCGCAGAAACAGACCTTTGTTTCATTAGCCGGATTGGACAATGAGGCACTGACTGTGGTAAAGGAACCGCTGGAGCCCTCCGAGGACAGGATCACACTGGTGATCACCCCGGTGGAGATTACTATTCCCCTGGCCGGTCTGGTGGATGTGGAAGCGGAGCGCGAACGGCTGGCAAAGGAACTGGCTAAGGCCGAATCCCAGATTGCACGGCTGGAGAAGCTGCTGAACAGCCCCTTTGCAGAAAAAGCGCCGCCGGCTGTGGTTGAGAAAGAACGCGCGAAGCTGGCGGAATACCAGGAAACCGCGGAGCGATTGAAATTGCAACTGGGATAAAAAGAACCTAAACTAAAAAATGACCCCATCCCACTTGCATTGCAAGCACCCTTCCCCTCTAGAGGGGAAGGGAAAGAGAAGGGGTTATTTTTTTTTTACCCTTAGGTCATGTACGGGGAAGGGCATAAGATAAAATTATTTATTTCTTGGCCATCCGGTCATGTTCCAGCTGCATAATCCGGCGCAGGATTGCCAGCGACGTGGCATAGGTTGAATCCACGCCGAAATAGGAGAGCGTCCCAGCGCCAAGGTTTTCACCTTTGGTCAGGGGGGTATCTGAGGCGTAATGTAAAATGCCGAGGTCAAAGGGCAGGTTGTAGAGATTGACGATTTCGTTGACGGGATGTCGGCTAGGACGATAGAGTTCGTAGACTGCCGAGAGGTAGGGTCCAGCTTCCATTTCTATGTCCGTGTAACCTTCCCGGTAGATCACTTCCATGACCTGCGCATTTTGGAGATAGGTGCCGAGGACCGTCACAGATTTTTGGTTATCCATCACGGTGCCATAGACCAGGTAGGGGCTGACATCGTTGGCAACGAAACAGTTGCTATACATATAGGTGTTTTCGGAGTGTTCATCATAGCTGACATTGGGGATGATTACATCGCCGCGGCGACCATTGAGTGTGGCAGCTTTGCCCATGATGTAGATCCCCAGCAGGGGGCTGGCGTGTTCAGCAATTTTCACCAGCAGGGTGTAGGCGGCCAACCCGAGGGGGTAGTCAATATTCAGGACCAGGGCATCACTCTGCTGCAGGAAGGACCAATCGGCATGCTGCCCGGCGAAAGCCTCCGGGGAAAGGCGGGGATCAATGGTATCCAGATTTAATTTGGACAGTTCAATGATTTGGGCTTCGATATCAAAGGCATGTTCACTGGGGAAACGGTGGATGCCATATAGTTTTTCATATTCCGCCTGGGCTTTGAGGAGGTCCCTGCCTTCGGGCATAGCCTGGTATTTTTTGAGGATGTAATACAGGAAATTCTCCGGTCGGGAGGGGACTTCCTGTTCGTTGATGTCCCGCCATTCGGAGACGAGGTCTTTATCGCCGGCATTATCGAGAAAATTAGCCAGTCGTTCTTCCTGCATCAGCGCAAATCCGGACAGAAGATTGGGGATACTGTGGGTGTTGCTGGAAATGAAGTAAACCGGACGCTGGGTGATATCTGGGAAGCGGCGTTCTAAGTTGTCCCACCAGAAGCGGGTGGCCCGGCGATATTCATTGAGTGAGCCGCTGAAAAGCTGCACTTCCAGGTCCATGACCTGGTCGTGAATGCGTATCATCATCGGAATGAAGTTTGTACCCCAGATGGTCACCAGCCTGTAAAGGGATTCAAAGGAGATTCGCAGGATTCCTACCAGGGACTCCATATCTTCAGGGGAATCAACCGAGAGGGATTCGATTTCTCGCAGAGAGAGTTCCTGCAGGAAGTTGTGGAGTTTGTTCCACTCAATTTGAAAAGCGGTGAGCATGGGGACCACATCGTCAATATCAGAGCGAGAGGCGATATAGCAGGCCAGCAAGTCCTTGCCATTATAGAAACAGCGCCGCCGTCGGGCACGAGCCGTCACTTCCTGCCAGGATTCGACATTATTCAATCCGGATTGTTCAAAGACTGTGGCACTTTGTCCAAGAAGCACCGCCTTGACATCAATAATGCAGGCTGGGAGACGTAAAACCGCATAGACCAGAGAAGAGACATCCGGTTCAGTGGATTTTGCCATAGGATGCAGCGAGGAGTGCGTCCCGGCGTGGACCTCTTCCAGCGTGCGAATTCTCACGCGGGTGGTGGAACGCAGCAGCGAATAAATGGTTCGCAGGTAAAGGTCAATCTCGTCCGATGCTCTTGTGGGAACGGTTCTCTCCATCATTTCCTTCTTGTACTCTTAAGTGGGTTAACGTAGTGATTATTTTACCTGTTTTCGGGCAACCGTGGATTTCCTATATCATACGATAGAAGAGTTGGGAACCGGACAGACCTGATATAATGACGCTAATTAAATGAATGGGATTATTTAGATTGATAAATTATGATGATTAAGACGATTATATTTGACTTTGGCGCTGTACTTTACCAGACACCCGACCTCAAATGGTTAAAACGCTGGAAAAAGGTGTTTGGTTTGCAGGATGATCCCGAAATTTCTGAAATTCTGGCTAACCCCAATGAATCGGAATTAATGGACGAGATCTGCCTGGGGCGTGTTTCTGAGGATGCCATCTGGCAGCTGGTGGCTGAAAAATGGCATATCAACGATGGCCTCATGGATAAGTTTAGAAGGAACGTCTCCTCCAAAAGGATGCTGAATAAGCCGATGGTCAGCTTGCTGACCGAACTGCACCAGCGCTATCAAACCGGGATCCTGAGTAATGCCGGCTACCAAACACGCGGCCTGATGGTCGAGGTGTTGGAGCTGGATAAGGTTGTTGAGGAAATTATCATTTCAGCGGAGGAAGGTGTGATTAAACCTGATCCGGCTATTTTTTATATTGCGCTGGAACGCCTGAACGCCGACGCGGAAACTTCTCTTTTCCTGGATGATTACCTGCCCAATGTTGAGACTGCCCGTGAGTTGGGGATGACCGCTGTGCAATTTATTGATAATCAGCAGGCCGCCAGTGAGATTCAGGCTCTTCTTGCAGAAGGAGCGTAAAATGTTGTATCTTGTGGCGACGCCGATTGGAAACCTGGGTGATATCAGCCTCCGGGCATTGGAAGTGCTGCGGTCGGTGGACCTGATTGCCTCAGAGGACACCCGCAAGACATCCATCCTGTTGAGGCACTATGACATCCACAAGCCCCAGAAGAGCTATCATGCGTTTAATGAGGACAAAACAGTACCCAAGCTAATAGACCTCCTTTTAGAAGGGCAGTCCGTCGCAGTGGTCACCGATGCCGGGACGCCGGCGATCTCCGATCCGGGGTATAGCCTGGTCAGGGCGGCGATCGATAGCGGCATCTCTATGACTGCCATTCCTGGTGCATCGGCTGTCGTAATGGCATTGACTCTTTCCGGCCTGCCGGCGCATAGTTTTACCTTTAAGGGCTTTCCCCCGCGAAAGTCCGGCGCAAGAAAGCGGTTCATCGCCGCCGATGCAGATTCACCGCACACCCAGGTTTTTTATGAGAGCACATACCGGATTGAAGCCTTTCTCGAAGATGCCAAGGAGGTGCTGGGGGACCGTCCGGGTGTGATCGCCAATGACCTGACCAAGAAGTTTGAAACCGTCTCCAGGGGACTGCTCAGTGAGCTGCTGGAAGTTGTTAAAAAAGAAAAACCACGGGGCGAATACACCGTGGTTATTGAGGGTAAACGGGATTGATCTTTACTTGAAAATGAAGGGCGAAAATTTGGTGTCCTTGTCAAAGACATCCACCCCTTCGGTTTTCTTCAGGTGGTTGACCACCCAATAGGTCACGGGCGTCATCAGGGCTTCTACGCCGACCTTGAAAATGTAATTGGTGACGGTCAGGCTCCAGAAAATCTCCCACGGAAAGACATTTAACGCAGAGGCGACTAAAATGAACGTGAAGGTATCCATACCTTCGCCGACAATTGTGCTGCCTATGGTGCGCATCCAGAGGTGCTTTCCTTTGGTCAGCAGTTTCATCAGGGCCATAATGATGGCATTTGAGAAGGAACCGGCGAAAAAGCCAGCCAGGCTGGCAGCAACGATTCCGCCAGTGCTCATGCTGCCCAGCACGAGGTCATAAGTCTGTTGACCCACACCGGCTTCCCAGACGGCCTCCCCCGGGAGGATCTGGACCAGACGGAAGACGAGGGCGCTGAAGATCAGCGCACCGAAACCGAGCCAGATAATCCTGCGGGAGCGTTTGTAGCCGTAGACCTCGGTGAGGACGTCGCCGAAGATGTAACTGATGGGGAAGAGGATCGTCCCGGCGTCAAAGCTGAGCTGGATGCGACCTAGACTGATGCCCCAATCGATAATTTTGGCTGATGAGGCAATATTGCTCAAAACCAGAACCAAAACGAAGACAATTGTGATAATATCGAGGTACTTATATTGTGTTGCTGCTGTAGAATTCTTTTCAGTGTCCATTGGTCTTTCTCCAAATTTGATTGTGGTTAGTATACCGTGTTATGAACCGTTTCTTTGTCCAGCCCGAAACTATTAAAGGGGAAACTGTTGAGTTTCCTGCAGACCTCAGCCATCAGATCATCCATGTCCTTCGTTTGAAAGATGGGGATCGGGTGGAGGTATTGGATAATAGCGGGTCGGTATTCAGCGTTGAGATTGGTTTTAACCCAGCGGAGAAACTCGTTCAGGGACATGTTGTCAAATCATCGTCGGCATCGGGTGAACCGGATGTTATCATTAAACTTTGTGTGGGGCTGTCCCATCGCGACAAGATTGAATGGGTGCTGCAAAAGGGGACTGAGGTTGGCGTGAGTGTCTTTACTCCCTTCATCTCGTCCCGCACTCTGGTGCAATCCAGCGCGTTGAAACCCAAGCGCCGTGAACGCTGGGAGAGCATCATCCGGGAAGCTGCTGAACAATCCGGCCGGGGAAAGTTGCCCCGGTTGATGGACCCAACCTCGCTGAAGGATTTGTTGCAGGAAGAAAAATCCGGTAGTTCACTTTCACTGTTGGCGTGGGAAGGGTCTGACCCGGATACCTCAGATCTAAATGAAATTATTAGGGGATTTTACGGGAGTCGAATTCAATTGTTTGTCGGCCCGGAAGGCGGTTTTTCTGAGGAAGAAGTGCAAATTGCACTTGCGAACAGTTGCCGGGTGGTTTCTCTGGGGAATCGGATTCTCAGAATGGAGACTGCGGCAATTCTCTTTCCAGGACTAGTCCTGTATTTGGTCGATAATCCATTGCAGGTTTTGTGACAAGTTTGTTTGTTGTTTTGCAACTTTATTATATTTAACGGGTTAGATATGATATGAGAATCAGCCCTGGAGAAAACGCGTGCATAAATATTGCTTGATCGTCAACCCACTGGCGGGAAGAGGCTCTGCCTTAAAAGCCATACCCAATATAGAGACATTCCTCAATAATCTCGGACTGGATTATGACATCATCCTGACCGAATATCCTGGCCACGCTATTGAATTAGCGAGGGAAGCCGGTTCCAATGGTTACCAGACTGTGGTGGCCGTGGGTGGAGATGGTACCGCTAGTGAGGTGATTAACGGCCTGATGCAGGATTTGGAAGCGGGAAACCTTAGTGCCAACCTGGCAGTTCTGCCGGTGGGACGGGGTAACGATTTCTCGTTTGGGATGGGCACACCGCAAGAATTGGAAGAGGCCTGCAATATCCTGGCTGCGATGAAAACCCGCAAAATCGACATCGGCCTGGTAAAGGGTGGGGAGTACCCGGAGGGCCGCTATTTCGGTAACGGTGTTGGGATCGGGTTTGATACGATTGTTGGGTTTGAAGCTGCGAAATTGCCCAAATTCATCAGCGGTATTCCGGCCTATTTGATTGCCGCAGTCAAGACCATTTTCCTGTATTTTCGTGCCCCCCTTTTACGGATCGAAATGGATGGCGAGACCCTTGAGCAGACCTGTCTGCTGGTTTCCCTGATGAACGGCCGGCGGATGGGTGGATCGTTCATGTTCGCACCGGAGTCCGAGCAGGACGACGGGTTGTTGAACTTATGTATAGTGGAAGGAATCAGCCGTGGCGAGGTGCTACGCCTTTTCCCGAAAGTTATGAGTGGGACACAGAGCGAGCATCCGGCGACCAAAATGCCGCAAAGCCAGCATGTGAAGATCACTGCGCTATCCGGTTCCCTGCCGGTTCACGCGGATGGTGAGACGATCTGCGAAGCGGGGACTGAGTTGGAAGTGACCATCCTCAAGCAGCAGCTCCAGATGATATGCGGGTGAAAATTTGATTACTAAATGGCTGGTTAATCTCATCGTCCGGTTCCTGACCAATGTTGTTCTCAAGATTGACAAGTCAGAGTTGTATAAAGTGCCCGCAACTGGCCCTTTGCTGGTTGTTGTTAACCATATTAATTCTCTCGATGCGCCGGTGATCATCTCCCATATGCACCCACGGCCCACAACTGGACTGGTGAAGAAGGAGACCTGGGATAACGCCTTTCTCCGTTTCCTGTTCAATGTCTGGGAAGGAATTCCGATCAACCGGGAAATTGCGGATTTCACTGCCTTTAAAGCAGCACAGGAAGCCTTGAAAGAGGGAAAGATTTTGGCTGTTGCCCCGGAAGGCACCCGCACACGCGACGGCCATTTAATCCAGGCCAAACCCGGTGTAGCGATGCTGGCGTTGAAGGCCGGTGTCCCGATTTTACCGATAGTTTATTACGGACATGAAGATTATTCATCCAATCTAAAGAAGTTGAAGCGGTCTCCCATGGCAATCAAAGTGGGTGAACCCTTCCGGCTTCAACTGAATGGACATGCCCGTGAGAAAGGTATGCTGCAGGAAGTAGCTGATGAGATCATGATTGAAATTGCCAGGCTGCTTCCGGAGGAGTATCGGGGGTATTACACGGATCGCGTCAACGGATCTCAGGAATTTATCGAGCATCTCAGTGGATCAGCGGGGAAGCATGTTTCGCAGGCGTTTGGGTAGGAGTTTCCCCAAACCCAAATTTCGATCATCCATATCGTTTACCAGCACATATTGACCTTGGGGGGAGTCTTTGAATTGCGGATTACGGAGATCACGGCCCGCAATCCATTGTTCCACCTGTTCCGCCGAGATTTTGATGATATTTCTGGTAAATTCCCGACCGAAGCGGCTGACGAACTCTGCGGAAGGTTCAAAACGTTCATTGATCCATTTTCCCAAGGGCATCCCAATGTATTCATAAGGCAGTTCCTGAAAGTGGGCCAGGTATGCCCCCGGGATCAGGAAAGTTTGCTGGTTGCGCTGGCAAAGCTGGAGGTTGAATTGATCCAGAATGGATCTCAGTGAAAGGCCAAATGCCGCATCGAGTTCCTCTTCCAAGGCTTGTGCATTTGCATTATCAAGTTTTATCAACCCCGTCCGGCTCAAGTCTCTGGATGGGGGTGTTTGTCTTTCGACTTGAATGGTGTCCGTCTTGGTGATCAGCACAGTGAAGAAGCCGGACATGCCTGTCAGGTGGGGCCAGAGCCGCAGGGCATGAATCAGAGAGGGGTGGAATTGATCCGGTCCGAAGGTAGTGATCCCGGGGGTGTGGAACTGGAAGCGTTGGGAAACATCTTCGATCCGCAGTGAATTTGGGAATTGGTCCAGAGCCTCATTGACTACCATCTCATCCTCTTCCGGGGCCAGCGAGCAGGTAGCGTATACCATCTGCCCCCCGACCTTGAGAGTGGTCAGCCCACTTATCAGCAACGCGAGCTGGCGTTCGTGCAATCGAAGGCGTTCGTCTGTTGTCGTCTCCCGAAGAGGACGGTTTTCGGTTGGACGCAGATTCTCCATGCTGCAGGGAGTATCCAGCAGGACCCGGTCGAAGGTTTCAGGATACCAGGCACCAAAGGCTTCGCCGGGGTAGTTGGTGATGGCGATATTCGCACCTCCCCAATTAGCCAGCACAGCGCGCAGGGCCGGGATACGGCCCTTGCTGCCATCATTGGCGAGAATGAAACCCCTGTCGTTCATGCGGTCGATCAGGTGGGTGGTCTTGCCGCCGGGGGAAGCGGCCATATCCAGCACAAGCGGCTGAGGAATGTCCATATCAAACAGGCTGACCGGCACCATGGAGGCGGCATCCTGCAGGTAATACTGGCCCATTTTGTGTTCAAGGGTCGTGCCGGGGGATTTGTCGGATGAGTGGATGACCCAGCCATTATCACAAAACGGAATGGACGATACCTGCCAACCGTAACGGGCTGATAGGAAATAGATTGCTTTGGCAGGATCGGCCTTGAGTGGATTGATCCGAATTCCGATTGGGAGGGGTTGATCCTGAAGGGCGAGGATCTGTTCGATATCCTGATCGCTCAGGATGCCAGTGAACCGTTCAAGGCTTTCCCGGAGTTTATGGCCTTCAACCATCAGGGTCTCCCCGGATGGTCGATTAGAAAGACCACTTCTTTTTCAAAGATGAGTTCTGAACTGATTTTTCCCGGTGCGATATTCGCTTTTACCAGTTGGCGATGGTGATCCAGCAGGCTGTGCGTGCCAGCCAGGTTTTGGGTGGGCAGGGAGATCGCCAAGGTGTTCACATTTAGATTTGCCCAGAAATCACGATTGCAACCTGGATGACGCTTCTCAAAGCGGTGGGCTTCTTTAAAGAAGATGCCCAGGTCAGCTTGAATTTCCGGCGGGTTAACCAGAATATCCCGGTTTTCTGCCAGGGGAGCCAGACCGATAACCTCAAAGAAATGGTTGATGAAGTCCACCCGGGGCTGGATGATGTCATAGGCATGGTAAGCGGTTGAGAGGGGCAATCCCATCCAGGGGAAGGCTAGTGGATTCAGTGCACAGGCAAGGTCTACCACGCTAGCGGGTTGGCCAGTGGCCGAAAAAAGGCGTTGATAGAAGGCTTCCTGCTCCGGGAGGCGTTCAGCTGTGGAGGCGTGGGCGTTGAGCGCTTCCAGACAGATGGCGCGGAGTTCCGGTGAGTCTGGCGTTGGGTTCTCAAGTTTATCCAACGCTCCACTCAGGCATGTATAGTCCGGGTCGCCGAGGTAGGGGGCAACGATATTATGCAGTTTCCGGCGGACGCTCTTGTAGAGGGCTTTTTCTGAGGTCTGGCGGGGAGCCTCCTGGTCAATCAGATCCAGCACGGTTTTGGGATTAAGCCCGACTTCCCGGTATTTATGGGCGGTCAGCACCCGGCCCAATAGGCGGTCACGGTCTTCGGGCGTCAGGTTCATTTGGTCACCAGAAAGGCAATTTCGGTTGGGAAGGTGAACTCCTGCACCTGCCAGGGCTGGCCTTCTATGAGCGTGTAGAAATGATCCCGATAGAAATCAGGCATGCCCTTGTTGCGGCCGCCCAGACTTTTAGCGGGGAAGCTGACGAGGATATGCTCTGCCTGGATCTGCTCCAGCAGAGACAACCCAATCTGTTTATCCACCTGTTCGAGGCAGGGGATGGTCTTAAGTAAGAGGGCGACCTGGGTCTGAACCTGCGGTGGACCAGCAACCAGATCGCAAGCGAAGGCTTTGCTGTCGGGGAGGAAATGGCTCAGATAAGCATTCACAAAGTCCAGCATATCAAGGTAAATGTCGCAGGCCTGGTAGGTAATGCTTCCAGCTACGGGCATCCAGGGCAGCGCCAGAGGGTTCAGACCGCAGGCCAGATCCAGCACACGGGTCACGGGGGCGATTGGGGCCAGACAGGTCTGGAAGAATTCGGGCAGAATCGAAATCCGCTCAGCTGTGGAGGCGTGCGATTGCATCTGGGCCTGGCAGAAAGTTTTGACTTCGGGAGTTTCAGGGTCTGTTGGCAGTTCCGCAAGCTGCGCAAGGGCGGAAGTATAGTCCGGTGTTTGTTTGAAATAAGCGCTGCCCACCTGATGGAGTTTGTTGCGGACGTCCTTCACCGCTGTTTTGCCGCTTAATCCCCTATCGAGGGCGCTTTGGGAGAGCCTTCTAACAAGACTGGCGGTGATGTTAGCGTATTTCCGGTTGGCCTGAACCGCTTCCACCAACGCTTTCACCTGAGCATCAGCCGGCATGGTTCGCCAGCCGTTCGGTCAGTTGGGTCATGAAACGCAGGTTGTGCAGGGTTGCCAGGCGTTGATAAAGCCAATCCCCGGTTTTGAAAAGGTGGTGGAGGTAACCCAGTGAATAATGCGTGCAGACGGGGCAATCGCAATAAGCGGAGATGGCGCGAGTTTCCTTGATGTGCTTTTTATCGGAGATGTAGACGAACTCCAGCCAGTCTTCACCTTTGAGTAATTCGTCCGGTGCAACTGTAAAGCGCATCAGGCGGCCGTGGCGGGCATCGCGGGTGGGCAGGGCGCAGTCGAAAATATCGTAACCCAGAGCATGCGTTTTGACGAGGTTGAGCGGGTGCCCTATGCCCAGGGCGTGCATGGGGTATTGGTCTGGGACGAGTTCGCGGGTCAGCCCCACAATCTCCTCCAGCAGGTTGCCTTTTCCATCCAGTGGCCAGCCGCCGTAACCGAAGCCATCAAAGCCGATCTCCAGCAGGCCCTCAGCGCATTTCCGCCGCAGGTCCGGGTGGCCGCCACCCTGGATCACCCCGAAGATCAACGGCTGATCTGCAGGTTCCACCTGACGTTGCTCCATCTGATGGTTGTACTCAGTTTTGCAGCGTTTGGCCCAATCAAGCGTCCGCTGCACGGAGAGTTCCTGTTCATCGCGAGGCGCATCCACATGGGTGCAATCGTCCAGGCAGATCACCACATCGGTGTCATAGCTTACCTGCAGTTGGACGGTCTTTTCGGGGGATAGGATGAACTTGCGGTCTTTCCCTTCCGGACGGAAAAGGATGCCCTTATCGGTCAGGGACCCATATTGGGCGTTTTGATGGATCAGCGAATAAGCCTGGAAACCGCCCGAGTCGGTGATGATCAGGCCGGACCAGTCTGCAAAGCTGTGCAGACCTTTGAAGGCCTGAATGGTGCTGGACCCGGGTTTTTGCATCAGGTGGAAGGTGTTCATCACTAGCGCTTGAATGCCCACACCCGACAGATCCTGTGAATCCACCGCCCGGACATATCCGAGGGTGGCATCAGGCAGGAAAATGGGCAGGGAAATGATTTTATCCCGGATGGAAAGCGTTTTGAAGGCGGTCATATTATCTGCGTCTCCGCCGGTTCAGGTTGAGGATCAGGATGAATTCCCGCTTTTGACCAGCCACTTTGGGTAGGATATCACCGACAGCGCCCCGGTAGATGCCTTCCTTTATTAGGGTCAGGTCGCAGGCCAGTAGGATTTGCTGGTTCTTGCCAAAGACCGTTTTCACTTCTTCCAGCATCTTGGTTAGCCGGTAGGGGGTGTCCATCAGAATTAATGGGACATTCACTGTCTTGTAGTCGGACAGGAATTTCTCGCGTAATTCCGTTTTGCGGGGCGGGAACCCGGCAAAGACAAAGCGGGTGATCGGGAAATCGCATAGGGAGAGAGCTGCCATCAACGAAGCCGGCCCGGGGATTGGTGCGACCGGGATGCCGGATTGGTAGAGAAGTTCCAACAAGCGCTGACCGGGATCCGCAAAGACCGGCGTGCCTGCATCGGAGATGATGGCCATAGTCTCGCCTTTAGCGAGCCGCACGAGGATATTTTGGGCTTCCTCCATCTCGTTGTGTTCATTCAGAGTGATCAGCTCATTCTCAACACCCAATTGGTGCAGCAGTTTACTGCCCTGACGATATTCCTCACAGATCACCACATCGACCTTCTTAAGGATTTCCAGAGCGCGCAAGGTGATATCTTTGGGGTTGCCAATGGGCGTGGCGACGATATAGAGTTTTCCGATTTTTGCATTATTATTCATTGCTCTAATTGTAACATTCCCGCTGTGCGGTGGGGATGGGATGAGGGCACAACTGGTCAGAGTGGGGTGATTATGGCATAATCAGGTCAACTGAGCTGCAAATCAGGAAAGGAAACGATGAAGAAAACCAGTCGATTGACCCGGATTTCATTGTTATTGGCCATCTTTTTTGGGGTGGATAAATTACTGGGCGTCCTGCGGACGATTATCATTGGACGGCAATTTGGACTCTCGGAAGAGCTTGATGTCTTCAACGCGGCCAACAATATGCCGGACTTACTTTTTGCTCTGATCTCCGGCGGTGCGCTGGCGATTGCCTTTATTCCGGTGTTGAGTGCGACACTCTCCAAGGAGGGGCGGGAAGCTGCCTGGCGGTTGTTCTCTCAGGTTGCCAACCTTGCCTTTTTGGTCACAGGAGTGCTGGCGATTGTAGTGGCTTTGCTGGCAGGGCCTTTGGTTCGGGGGCAGTTGGGAATCGCGCCAGGTTTCACTCCCGAACAGCAAGACCTGGCAATTCAACTGATGCGGATGAACCTGATCTCCACGCTGATTTTCTCGATCAGCGGCCTGGTGATGGCAGGACTGCAGGCGAACCAGCACTTCCTGCTGCCGGCCATTGCGCCACTGGTTTACGACCTGGGGCAGATCTTTGGCGCTGTCATCCTGGCACCGGAAGAGGGATTGGTTTTGGGTGGGGTGCAGCTGCCTGCCTTTGGGTTGGGCATTCAGGGGCTGGTCTATGGGGTGATCATCGGGGCGGCCCTGCACCTGTTGATCCAGGTACCCGGATTAATCAAGTACCGGTTCCGCTGGACCCCACGCATCAATTTCAAAGATAATCGCTTGAAAGAGGTCCTGAGGTTGATGGGACCCCGCCTGATCAGTATGGTTTTCATCCAGATGATCTTTTTGGCGAGGGATAACCTTGCATCTCGCCTGGCGACCGGTTCCGTGACAGCACTGAGCTATGGCTGGTGGATCCAGCAGGTGCCGGAAACGCTGATGGGCACGGCGATTGCGACCGCGCTCCTGCCGACACTGGCCAGCTTGGCGGCTGCGGATAAACAGCAGGCCTTCAAAGAAACGATTGAGCGATCGTTGCGGGTGATGATCGCGCTATCTCTGCCAATCACAGTGATTGTCTCTCTGGTAAGCTTGCCGCTGATCCAGGTGGCGTTCGGTTTTTCCCTGGACGACGCTCAAATGATCCTCTGGGCGACACAGGGCTATATGATCGGTCTGTTGGGGCACAGCATCGTGGAGGTGGGCGTCAGGGCGTTTTATGCCAAACAGAAGGCCGCTGTGCCGATGATCGTGTCCTTTATCGGTCTGGTGGCTTATATTGGATTGGCCATTGGATTGATGGGGCCGCTGGCGGCTGGGGGAATTTCCCTGGCAAACTCTCTTTCGTATAGTATTCAAGCGCTGATACTGGTGATTCTGCTCAACAGGAAGCTGCCAGAACCATTTCACTTTGGGAAATCCTTCCTGCGCAGTGCAACAGGCGCAGTTCTGGGTGGATTGGCGACCTGGCTGATCTATCAGGGGCTGGCTTTGCCCACTCCAGCCGTTTTCCTGGCTATTGGGGGTGCTGCGGCAGGTGCGCTGGTGGCTGCCGTGCCGATATGGAAGGACTTGCGCCTTCTGGTACATCTCTAATTGGATTAAGGTATAATCTCCGCTATGAATGAAAATAACCCTGAGGTGACACAACCCGTCCCTGAAAAGAAAAAGAAAAAAGACAAGAAGATATTTCTTCAGCGTCGGTCCTCCTGGTATTTAATGGGGATTTTGATTGCACTGTTGATTGTCCTGGCTGGTGCAGCTTTGGGTGTTTCACGCGGTATTAATGACCGGGTGGTGCTGGCTGAGGCGCAGGCAGCTCCAAAGATCGCCTCGCAGCTTGAGCTGGCACGGGCGGATATGGACGAGGGCCGTTATGATGTGGCCAAAACCCGGCTGGACTGGATTTTGGACGAAATGGGTTCCTACCTGACCGAAGGTGAACTGGCAGAAGTAGGTATCGTTTACACCCAGGTCCTGCTGATGCTTGATGCGGAAACTGTAGCCTTGGCGGCAACACCTACTCCCAGCGAGCCAACGATGACGCCAACGCCTGATCTGCGCGGGGAAGAAGACCTTTTCTCTACTGCGGAGAGTTATATTGCAGCGGAATCATGGGATGAAGCGATTCAGACTCTGGAAGCGCTGCGGGAAAAGAACCTGACCTACCGGGCGGTTGAAGTGGATGGTATGTTATATATCGCTCTGCGAAACCGCGGTGTGGATAAGATCTTGCTGGAAGGCAGTTTGGAACCCGGCATTTACGACCTGACATTGGCGGAACAGTTTGCTCCTCTGGATTCCAGAGCAGAGAGCTATCGAACCTGGGCGCGGTACTATATCACTGGCGCCAGCTACTGGGAAGTGGATTGGGAGCAGGTGCTCTATTTCTTTGAGCAGGTTTACACAAATTTTCCCAATATGCGAGATGGCACGGGAATGACCGCCACCCAACGTTACCGGGATGCCGCCTTATATTATGCGCTTCAGTTGACTGATGAAGGGAAGTGGTGTCTGGCTCAGGAGTATTTTGAAAAGGCGTTTGCCATTTCCTCCGACTCAGCTATTCAACCGACTGCCCAATTCGTGGCGGATAAATGCTGGGCAGTTCAGCATCCGCCAACTCAGGCTCCTCCGTCGCCTACACCAACACCGACAGGTGACCCGACTGAGGAAACTCCCACGGAGGAACCGACGCCAGACCCGACCCCTGCGCCGTAATTTGGCTGGTAATTAATAAAGTAACAGCGATCCCTATCGGGGTCGCTGTTTTTATATTATCCACTATCCGACTGTTTTCACAACAGTCCAGGATGGAAATCTATTTAGTTTTTTGTTCGAACAAATTGCCCACCAGGTCATGCGTGAGGGCGCTGTTGATCTGAACAGGTACCAGTTCACCCACTGGTGCAATATCCTCAATGATGACCAGCCCATCAATCTCGGGCGCATCCCGGTAAGACCGGCCAATTGAGATTTTATTTTCTTTGTCCACGCCCTCCACCAGAATATCCAGCACCTTACCGATGAACTGCTGGTTGCGGGCAAATGAGATCTCTGCCTGAACCTGCATTAAGGTTTCCAGTCGTTCCGTTTTGAGGTTTTCAGAAATGGGATCGCCCAGGGGTTCAGCAGGGGCCCCTTTTTCGAAGGAGTAGGTGAAAGCGCCCATGTGATCGAATTGCATCTCGCGCGTAAATTGGACCAGATTCTCAAAGGCCGCATCATCCTCCCCGGGGTAGCCGACGATAAACGTTGTGCGGAGGGCAACTTCGGGGATCTGCTGGCGGATGGTGAGAAGGGTCTCACGAACATTTTCCAATTGACTGGGGCGGTGCATGGCTTTAAGGATTCGGGGGTCGGCATGCTGGAGGGGCATATCCAGATAGGGGACGATCTGGGATTCAGCGGCCATCAACTCCATCAGCGGTCGGGTGACAAAGCCCGGAAAGGTATATAACAATCTAATCCAGGGGACATTCGGGACGACCTTAATGACATTCTCCAATAGGGTCGTTAGGCCGTCTTTCATATGAATGTCATGGCCGTAATCGGTGACATCCTGGGCAATCAGAATGATTTCCTGGACTCCCATATCTGCGAGAGCCCTGGCGTCATCCAGGATTTTTTCCTTCGGACGGCTGACCAGCGTGCCTTTAATCAGCGGAATGGTGCAATAGGCGCAAGCCCTCCGGCAGCCATCCGCAATCTTGAGGTAAGCGCTGCCGCCTTGAATGGCGGCCCGGTGCGTACCTTTCTCATCTTGTCCAACAGTTTGAACTTCGGGGAAGTGGGTGTAGGGAATGGTCTGGCGTCCTTGATCCGCCTGGCGGATTACGTCCATGATGTCCATCCAGCGGCGAGTTCCCAGCAGGCCGTCTATTCCCGGCACGGTTGCAACGATCTCCTGGCGATGGCGTTCCGTCATACATCCGGCCGCGATAAGTTTTTGCCAGGCCATTTTCTCGCTAGCCAGATCGGTCAGCACGCCGATTGCTTCATCTCGGGCAGCCTGCAGGAATCCACAGGTATTGACAATCAGGAATTCAGCATCCTCAGGTGCCTCAACCGGGGCCATACCCTCGCGATTGAGCAGTTCTGCCATCGACTCTGAATCAACCAGATTCTTGGGACAGCCCAAGGAGATCAGGTGATAGGTTGCTTTAGTTCGCTTCGTCATTTGTTGGTGTCTGAGTTGCCGTTGGAGAAGGAGTCATCTCCGGGGTTAAGGTAGGCGTCGGTGTGACCGTTGCCGTTGGTTGGACCAAACCGTTTTCGGTAAATACGAGGTCAGCCACTTCACCGATCAGACCGATGGTGCCGATGTCCTGATCGTTGAAATAAACTTGGAGGGAGCCAGCGTTACCGGTATTGATTTCAATGACAGCATTGGCTGAATAATCGTAAGCATTCCCGCTGAGCATCCGCCCTTCAAAAACGAGTTCGAAATCGACATAGACCTGTACCCAGGTATTGTGTCGGGGAAGTATCATCAGATTGACCGGACTGGTATTGGCGACTGAGGTGAACAAAGGCGTTGCTTCAACGACCTCGGTTCCGTCACCCTCAGCGGTGCCGGCAGCCATTTCTTCCGTAAGGGATAACTCTGGTGTTGCCGTACCGGCTAAACTGGTCGCCAGCAATACATCAGCGACTTCAGGGAGTTCGGTTGCGGCTGCCTCAATATTATCCACGGACATGATCCGATTGACACCCCAGATGATAAATGTCGCAAAGACCAGGAAGATCCCGGCTATCACAAGAAGGTCGATCGAGAAGAAATTCTTAAATTTGAGGGCTTCCGGGCTGAGAGACCGGGCAGGTTTAGGTCTGGGGGAAGCGATCTGCGATTCCAGGCGTTGTTTTTGCAGGCCTTCCGCATAGTAGAGCAGGATAGCATCAGCATCAAGGTTCAGGAATTCCGCGTAATTTGCCAGCATCCCGCGAGCCTGAACTGGTGAGGGAAGTTCGCCAAAGTTACCGGCTTCAATTAGTTCTAAATAATGTTTACGCACATGGGTGTGGGTTTCGACATCTTCAAACGTCAGGCTCAGCAAGTCCCGGCGTTGACTAAGCTGTTCCCCAATCTCTTTGAAAATCAGTTCTGCTTCTGGAAGGTTTATGATCTCAGCCCCCGCCTGTTGATCGGTTACCTGAGGTTCTTGCTCCAAAATAAGATCCTCTGTCATTGAAGGTGTGACTTCACCCTCACCAAGGTCCTCTTCCTGTGAATCAGTTTCTTCTATGGGCGCGCTTTCAGGGGTTTCTTCGGTAATTTCGGATTCTGGGGTTTCTTCACTCTCGCCGTCCTCAACAATGGTGTCCTCAGATGACTCGGCTTCCTCTTCGTCGGGGCGGCTAAGATGGTAGCCACGTACCTGCAGATCTTCAAATTCAACCCCCAAAGTGGCTGCATATAGCCTGAGGAATCCACGCATTTGCACCGGTGAAGGCAAGTTTTCAACATCACCCTCCTCAATGGCTTCAAGGTATGTCAGGCGTATATGCGTAATTTCGGCAATCTCTTCAAGCGTGATCCCCCTCGATTGGCGGATCGCCTTCAGTTGTTGTCCGAGTGTCTGTGTCATGGCCGTATTATAGCTCATATGCGAACCGGCCTGGTGATTTATTCACAGTCAGGCCGGTTATAAGTTGACATCGATTTGGTGCTTAGGCTTCGGCTTCTTCGCTTTCTTCCTCACCGGCCTCTTCTTCAACAATTTTTTCTTCAGCTACTTCTTCAACTTCGGGCTCGGAAACTTCTGGTTCTTCGACTTCTTCGATAACGGCCTCCGCAACCTCAGGAGCTTCAGCTGCTTCTTCGACAACAGCTTCCTCTTCGTCAGTCGGCAATTCACCTTCCCGGTGAATGATGACTTTAATGGTCGGTACGAGGTCCATCGTCAAATGGACGGGGATTGTAAAGGTACCCAGATCACGAATAGGTTCGGTCTCAACCTGACGTTTTTCCAGTTCGATTTCAAAGTTGTCCTTGACATAATCGACAATGTCCTGATCGGAGACGGAACCATAGAGGCGGCCAGTCTCACCAGCTTTGACGGCGAACATCAAGGTCTTCCCTTCCAACACCTCTGCCACGGAAGACAGTTCCTCGTTCAACACTGCCCGACGTTCAGTCGCCTTAACTTTGATCCGGTCGGCCTGGGTCATAGCGCCAGGGGTTGCGGGTATGGCAAAACCCTGGGGGATAAGGTAGTTGCGACCATAACCATTGGCGACTTTCTTGATCTCGCCGGCCCGGCCTAATTTATAAACATCTTTGATCAATAATACTCTCATTTTCACAAGCCCTTTCGTGCTTTCTAATATTGATAGGTCTTGCCCGAAGGGTACAACGGGCAAGCTAAAGGATTTTACCAGAAATGTATATATAGGACAATATGTGATTTAACTCAATGAAAGACGTGCCGGAAGGCCAAAGGGGTTTCGGGTATACTTGTGATTAGCCCTAAACCAAATAGAAAACCATTTGAGGTATGAATGTCTGTAAATGATGAGATGAAAAGATGGGAAGAAAAGGTCTATGACCCATTGGTCCGAAAATATCCCGAGCGACGGGATAAGTTCACGACCTCATCAGGGATTGACCTTCCACCCGTAATGCTTCCACCAGAACATTTAGATTATGAAGATTCCCTGGGTTTTCCCGGGGAATATCCCTTTACCAGGGGTGTGCAGCCGACCATGTACCGTGGGAGGTTTTGGACCATGCGGCAGTATGCCGGCTACGCCACCGCCCAGGAATCCAACGCCCGATATCGTTATCTGCTGGAACAGGGGCAGACCGGCCTCTCGGTGGCTTTTGACCTGCCGACCCAAATCGGTTATGATGCCGACGACCCCCTGGCCCAGGGAGAGGTGGGTAAGGTCGGGGTGTCGATTTCCTCGGTTGATGACATGGAAACGCTGTTCAAGGATATTCCTTTAGATAAAGTTTCCACCAGCATGACGATCAACGCACCGGCAGCAGTCCTGTTGGCATTCTATGTTGCCGTGGCCAAAAAGCAGGGCGTCCCGTTGAACAAACTGCGGGGTACGATCCAGAACGACATCCTCAAGGAATATGTCGCTCGGGGGACCTACATATTTCCGCCGGAACCTTCCATGCGTCTGATAACGGATGTATTAAAGTTCTGTAAGGATGAGATCCCCCGCTGGAACACGATCAGTATTTCGGGGTATCATATCCGCGAAGCGGGTTCAACGGCTGCACAGGAAGTAGCCTTCACTCTGGCGAATGCGATCGCCTATATTCAGGCCGCGATTGATGCCGGTCTGAAGGTGGATGGTTTTGCCAGCCAGCTATCGTTCTTTTTTAATGCTCATAACAATTTCCTTGAAGAAATTGCCAAGTTCCGGGCAGCCCGCAGGCTCTATGCCCGGATAATGAAGGAGCGATTTGGCGCAAAGGATGATAAATCCTGCCGCCTGCGTTTCCATACTCAGACCGCCGGTTCGACCCTCACGGCCCAGCAACCCGAGAACAACGTCGTACGGGTGACACTGCAGGCGTTGGCAGCGGTTTTAGGCGGTACACAATCACTGCACACCAACAGCATGGATGAAGCTCTCTGGCTGCCGACTGAGAAATCTGTTCGGGTGGCACTGCGGACTCAGCAGATCATTGCCTATGAATCGGGTGTGGCCGACACGGTTGACCCGATGGCTGGGTCCTATGTGATCGAATCGCTGACCGATCAGATCGAAGCCATGGCAATGGATTACATTGAGAAAATTGACGCGATGGGCGGCGCGATGAATGCCATCAACACCGGCTTCATGCAGCGCGAGATCCAAGAAGCGGCCTATCAGGTCCAGCGAGCGATTGAGAGCAGCGATGAGGTCGTGGTGGGCGTGAATGATTTCCAGGTGGATGAGGAAATTGAACTTGAATCGCTGCGGGTGGATCCCTCGGTGGAAGAAAACCAGAAAGACCGGCTGACAGCCCTCCGGGCAAAACGCAACGGTGAAAAGGTGAGTCAGCTTCTGGGCCAGCTTGAAGCCGAAGCCAAAGGGGATACCCCGCTCATGCCGCTGTTGGTCGAATGCGCAGAAAATAATATCACCTTGGGCGAAATGTGCGGCGTCCTGCGCGATGTCTGGGGACAATATCGCCCGCCAACCTTTATCTAAAAAAGGCAAACATGTCAGCTATTAACAAAATTAATCATGTGGCAATCGTTGTCGAAGATATTGAGTCTGCATTGGGTTTTTGGCAGGATGTGATGGGTCTGGAGCTTGACCATATTGAAGAGGTTCCCTCACAGGCCTCCAAAGTCGCTTTTATCCCGGTCGGGGACAGCGAAGTGGAACTGGTCCAGCCGACCGATCCGGAATCCGGCCTCGGAAAGTACCTTGAAAAACGAGGGGAAGGTTTGCATCACCTCTGTCTGGAAGTTGTGGATATCGATGGTATGCTGGAAGTTTTAAAGGCCAAAGGGGCGAGACTGATCAATGAAACCCCCATTGAGCTCCCCGGACGGAAGATGGCATTCATCCACCCCAAAGCAGCCAACGGGGTGTTGGTAGAATTATATGAATTAATCTGATATAAAATGATCCATGGAGAAGAAAGGTAGTAATGGCAAATAAAATTCAGCAGTGGGCTTCAGCCCCGGAGATGATTATAGACCTGAGCAAAAACTACAAGGCAGTGATGCATACGGATAAAGGCGATATCACCCTTGATCTCTTCGAAAAACAGGTTCCCAGGACAGTGAATAATTTTGTGTTCCTCGCCCGCGAAGGGTATTACGATGACACAATCTTCCATCGCGTGATTATGAACTTCATGGTCCAGGGCGGTGATCCCACGGGCACCGGCTCCGGTGGTCCTGGTTATAACTTCAAAGATGAATTCAATAACGAACTGCGCCACAATAAACCAGGCATCCTATCTATGGCGAATGCCGGCCCGAACACCAATGGCTCACAGTTCTTCATCACCCATGTTCCAACACCCTGGCTGGATGGCAAGCACAGTGTCTTTGGTGAGGTTGTTGATGGGATGGATGTGGTTTTCGCCATCCCGCCGCGGGACCCCATGCACCCGGAATATGATGGTGTGAAGATCCAATCAGTCGACATTTTGGAAGAGTAATTAATTTCCGGAAATAACATAAGGGCATATGTTCGCATGTGCCCATTTTGTTTTAACCGAACTTGCTTTACACATGCGAATTTTGGAATCAGGATTTGATATCGCCCAATAGATTCAGCTCAAATTGGTTGTCCTTGATGACGGTCCGCTCCGCTTCATGGGTTTGAATGCCGATCCGGTTATCGGAGATCACGTTTTGCTGGATCTCATGGTCGTGCGGTTTGGGGCATAGACCTGCCAGATTGGCACTGAGCGGTGTCAACCCCGCGACCTGGTCGGCTGCGATCCGGATGGCGGTGTGATTGCGCAGGAAGGTGTTGTTGCGGATGTTCCAAAATCGGCTGGTGTTATTTTCCGGATGAATGGATTGTGTTTTAGGGTCCGGCCTGCTCCAAAGCAGGATCCCAAATCGGTTATCCTGAAGTGTGTTGTGGACTGCACTGCAATGGATGCTGTTTTCTGCCGCAATCCCGGCCCGGTTGTTTCCGATTAAGGTATTGTTTTCCAGTGTTACTCCTGAGACACCTTTCAGATTGAAGCCGGTGCCGGAGTGGTTGACCCCATTTTCCAGATAATGGTTATCGGGATTATGAAAGTCAGAGAATCCACCGAACATACAGTGAGAGGCGTCATTCGCTATAAATCGGTTACCGCTGCAAGGGACGGCTTCGTCTTGAGGAGATAGTCCTTCCAGCCGGAAACCAGTTGCGCAAAGCCGGGCTTCGTTCGCTTTGAAGGTATTGTTTGCTGAGCTGTTGACCAATAGGAACCCGGCCGAATCCTCAGGGGCAGTGCTTTGTGCCTGGTGTGAAATCATCTTGGTTGAGCAGTGATTGGCCTGGTTGTCTTTGAAGTATGAATCGGCCGTGTCGTTGAGGATGAATCCGAAGCCGGGATTATGGCTGGCAACATTGCCTTTCACCGTCAATGACCGGCAGGAAATGACCACACAACCATTGGATTGGCATTGAAGGTCGTTATTCACGATTAGGCTTTGGCTAACTCCGCCCAGGAAGATGCCGCAGGGGGTGAACTCCGATGGATGCCAGGGTGAGCCAAGGCCTTGACTTATGAGCTTGATTCCGCATTCCCGGATTTTGCAATTTTGGATGGTGAGGTCCTGGCAGTCGATGGCTTGAATCCCCTGAGTGAAACCGCTGATCTGCAGGTTCCTGAGGGTGACATTGTGCCGGTCGTTAAGCCGAGCGCCAATGCCGGATTGACCGTTTCCGATAATCCGGGCCCCATTGCCCTCAAGGGTAATTCCACTTTCAGCAATAGTAATCCCAGTGGGCAGGGTGTAGGTGCCTGGTTCGAATCGGGTATCTTCGGTGATGATCATTTGATCGGTGGGTTGAATGGTTTTCATGGCTTATGCCTCTTAAGTTAGGATTATCATCCCAAAGTTGTCAAAAGAACGGGCAGCGCAGATTGGACCGTTGCCAGGCTCATGGTTGGAATGGGTTTGTCGAAATGAGCGGCCTGTTCGGGGCAGGCAGGCAGGTGAATGAACCCGGCCGGGATTGCCCGCCCGTGTGTGGCTAGGTGGTGCATCAAGGTGTAGAAGACCTGATTGCAAAGGTAAGTGCCAGCAGTGAGGGAAAGTTCGGATGGGATATTGTTGGCTCTCAACGCGCTTTGCATCGCCCGCAAAGGGAGACTGCTCAAATAGGCGGCTGGGCCATCCGGTGCGATAGGTTGGTCCTGAACGGTTTTACCGGCATTATCCGGAATGCGGTAGTCCATCAGATTCACGGCGACCCTTTCCAGCGAGATTACCGAACGACCTTCCGCGAGGCCAAAACAAATCGCCGCATCGGGCTGGTGATGGTTTAGCGCATCAATCAAGGTCTGAGGGCCGGTGGTTTTTTCCACAGGCAGGATGGATTTAACCAGTTCAATCCCGCCTGGGAAAGTCTTGGGTGCATCTTCCACCAGGATCTGGCTGGGATTTATCGTACTTTTACCAAAGGGTTCAAAACCGGTGATGAGGATTTTCATTGCATCTCCTGGTTGGGTAGGTCAATGGGATGATAATACTGGTGGAGTATGGCCTGGGATGGGCGTTCTTCCGCCAGGGCGTTAAGTAAAGCGGTCAGCCAGCCCCGAAGAGCATTAATATCTATAGATTTGAAATGAGAGGGGAAGGGTTGCAGCCAAAAGCGTGCCCGATCGAAGAATTTTCGGGCCGCTGTTGGGCGGTCTTCGGTCAGCCGGTAAAAGCCGCCGCTGATCTGGAGCAGAGCCCGGTAGAATTCACGCTCGTTCAAAGAGGAGGTTCGCCAGGCAGTCTCAAAGAATTCATGGGCATCATAAAACGCCTGCCGGTTGAATGCCTGCAGGCCTTTGAGAGCTTCGTTGTTGAAATAAGCTTGACGTTGCTGCACGGGACACCTGCCTGTTTGAGATAAGGGGATTATAGCATCGACCAGAAACCGTACCCTGAGATTATCTCAGGTTTTAGCTGGAAGGGGTGCTTGTGCTATAATTTTCCCATCAAAACTATTCACTTACCAATGAGAGGAAAAGAATGCTGATCATTAACGGTAAGCTCATTACTTGGGGGCCTGAAAACCAGATTTTACCTGAAGGTAAAGGGATATTGGTGCGTGAGGGGATCATCGAAAAGATCGCCCCACAGGACGAACTCATTCGTCTTTATCCTGATGAAGAACAGTTGGATGCCGAGGGGCAGTATGTCATGCCGGGTAATATTTGCGCCCATACCCATTTTTACGGTGCATTTTCCCGCGGCCTGGCGATCCCCGGTGATCCGCCCAGGAATTTCGTCCAGATTCTAAATAAACTCTGGTGGAATTTGGATAAAGCGCTGGACGAGGAGGGTGTTAAATATTCAGCCCTGGTCTGCCTGGTGGATGCCATCAAGCATGGCACAACGACCCTGATCGATCACCATGCCTCACCAAATGCGATTGACGGCTCTCTCGACATCATCGCCGATGCGGTCAACCAGGCGGGCGTTCGTGCATCGCTTTGCTATGAAGTGACCGATCGGGACGGCATAGATAAGGCTGAACAGGGGATGCAGGAAAATGTCCGTTTCATCAAACGGATAGCCAAAAATGACCCCGGTGATGCCAACCTGCGGGCGCATTTTGGGCTGCATGCCAGCCTGACCCTTTCTGCGGAAACACTTAAACGTTCGCGGGACCTTTGCCCGGATGGCGTTGGTTTTCATATCCATGTGGCTGAGGGCCTGGCAGATCAGGTGGACAGCCTGGAAAAATCGGGTAAACGGGTTGTCTTCCGCCTGGATGAATTTGGCATTGTTCAGCCGGAATCGATCCTGGTGCATGGCGTTCACGTGGACAGCCGGGAGATCGCCCATGTGGCGGAAGCTGGCGCTTGGATGACTCATCAGCCTCGCTCTAATATGAACAACGCGGTCGGCGTTGCACCGGTGGAAGAAATGCTTGAAGCCGGCGTTCGGGTTGGGATGGGAAACGACGGTTTTTCCAACACGATGTGGCAGGAATGGAAAGAAGCTTACCTTCTGCCCAAGATGGCCCATTTCAACCCCCAACAGATGAATGGGTACACCGTGATGAAGATGGCGGTTGAGAACAACAGCGACCTTGTGACAGAAGTGTTTAACGGCTTGCGAGTGGGCTGGTTAAAAGAAGGCGCAGCTGCCGACCTGATCTTTGTGGATTACCACCCCTTCACCCCGCTGACCCCCGGCAATTTGCCCTGGCACATCCTTTTTGGGTTCCAGGAAAGCATGGTCACGGCAACCATTGTGGCTGGCAAACCTCTGATGTATCAGAAGAAACTGCTCACCCTGGATGAGGCAGAGATTGCCCGTAAGGCTATGGAGAATTCTGTTCAAACCTGGCAACGATTTGAAGAGATCGCTACCAAGAAATAGGATATTGGCATGACAGACGATAATCAACAAACTTATACAATCGGTATCATCGGCGGCACAGGCAAAGAAGGGAAAGGCCTGGCGTATCGCTGGGTTCAGGCCGGACACCATGTGATCATTGGCTCCCGCCAGGCAGAAAAAGCCCAGCGCGCCGTTGATGAATTGAAAGCACTCTTGGATGAGGGTGGAGACCTGCTGGAAGGGATGGAGAACCCGGATGCGGTGGCTGCTTGTGAGATCGCCGTAGTGACTGTACCCTATGCCGCACACCGGCCAACCCTGGAAGGACTGAAGGATGTGCTGGATGGCAAGATCGTGGTGGACGTGGTTGTGCCGATCGTGCCACCCAAGGTCACCAAGGTACAAATGCCGCCAGCGGGGTCCGTGGCTCAGGAAGCTCAAGAAATCCTGGGTGAGAATTGCCGGGTTGTGGATGCATTTCAGAATATCTCTTACGAGCGCCTTATGAATAAGGATGAGGAAGTGGACTGCGATGTGCTGGTCTGCGGAAAGTCTAAAGCTGCTCGGCAGGTGGTTATCGGTCTGGTGGCGGATACCGGCCTGAAGGGCTGGGATGCGGGCCCGATTGAAAATGCCGTCGTGGTTGAAGGGATGACCTCTTTGCTGATCGGGTTAAATATTCAGCATAAGGTTAAGGCCTCCGGCATCCGGATTACGGGAATCCCCAAGCAGGATTAAGAATGCCCCTGACGCTTACGCCATTACAACATATCCCTCTGGTGCAGCCCGCCGATGACCTCGCGCGGATGATCATTGATTCACTCAATGTTCAGGAAATCAAACTTGAGGATGGCGACATTCTCGTTCTGGCGCAGAAGATCGTTTCAAAAGCTGAAGGGCGAATGAAGAACCTCACGCTGGTCAAACCCGGCGAGGAGGCACTGCATTACGCGGAAATTACAGGGAAAGACCCCCGGTTACTGGAATTGATCCTCTCGGAAAGCAAAGAGGTCATTCGCACGCGGGAGAATCTGATCATTGTGGAGCATAAATTGGGTTTCATCAGCGCCAACGCCGGGATAGATCATTCCAATGTGGATGGGATGTGGGGGCAACCGGAGGATTGGGTGCTGCTCCTGCCGAAAAACCCGGATCAATCCGCTGATAAAATTCGCAAAGCAATTGAAGCTGAGTGCGGTTGCCAAATTGGCGTCCAGATCATTGATTCTCACGGCCGCGCCTGGCGGAATGGGACTGTTGGCGTGACGATTGGCATTGCCGGCATTCCCGGTCTGGTGGATATGCGCGGAGAACCTGACCTTTTTGATTACCATCTGCGAGCGACCTTGATTGGCGCGGCGGATGAACTGGCGGCGGCCGCATCATTGATGATGGGACAAGCTGCAGAGGGAACGCCTGTGGTGCATGTGCGTGGTTTTCCCTATTCACTGCGGGAGGGAAATCTGCAGGAATTGATCCGCCCTAAAGATCTGGATTTATTCAGGTGAAATTAGATGTATGTCATTATTAGTGAATTGAGTGAAAAAGCTGCGGTTCAGGTGATGCATCTCTGGCGCCGATTAAACCAGAGCTGTGGATTGGAAGGGATATTTAATTATCCTAATCCGCATTTCACCTTGTTTTCGGCTGAAGATTTGGAGATTGACCACTGTAAACCAATTTTAGAAGTTCTCTCCAGGTGGACCAAGCCCTTTACTATTCATACCTCAGCGATTGAAGTCTTTGAAGGCGATGATCCGGTTCTTTACCTAAAAATTGAGCGGTCCGACGAGTTATTCGATCTGCACGAGAAAATCTGGAACCAGATCCTACCTTATGCAAAAAATCCAAGAGAATACCATTCTCCAGAAGAATGGACACCTCACATCACCCTGAGCTTGCGGGACCTGACACAGGAAAAATTGCCTTGTGCGATTCAGTCCATTGCCAACGAGACGCTGGAGATTTCTTCAGTAGTTTCAACAATTTCACTGGTTAAATCAGAAAAACAGCAGATTGGTGAGACAGTGGCCGTGTTTGACTTCTCGGCAGGATGGGAAGAGACATGAAGGTTACGGCATTAGCGGGTGGTGTTGGGGGAGCCAAACTTGTGGATGGCCTTGCTCAATTGCTTGGGCCTGATTCGCTCAGTGTGATCGTCAATACCGGAGATGATTTTGAGTATCTGGGATTACAAATTAGCCCGGACCTGGATACGGTCTGTTATACACTGGCAGACCTGGCCAACCCAACAACCGGTTGGGGGCAGCGGGATGAGACCTGGATCACCTTTGACACGCTGGCGGCAATGGGCGGTTTGGACTGGTTCCGGTTAGGAGACAGAGACCTTGCCACCCATCTGTTTCGCACAGAAGCCCTGAAACATGGGGAATCCCTTTTAGAAATCACACGGGACCTCTGCCAGAAGTGGGGCGTGGCGAATCCGGTTTATCCGATGAGCGACGATCCTGTTCGGACGATAGTGTCCACCCGTAACGGCGAATCCCTCGGTTTTCAAGAATATTTTGTCCATCAGGCCTGCCAGCCGGAAGTGACTGGGTTTGAATTTCTTGGTGCTGGAAACGCGCGACCAGTGCCTGCGGCATTGGCAGCGATTAACGCGGCTGATTTGGTGCTCCTGGCGCCATCCAATCCCTGGGTGAGTATTGCACCGATTCTGGCTGTGCCGGGATATATGGAAATCATTCAGCAGAAACCTGTGATTGCCGTTTCCCCGATCGTTGGCGGGAGAGCCCTGAAAGGACCAGCAGCGAAAATGTACCGTGAGCTAGGTTTTGAACCTTCCGCTGCAGCAGTTGCTCATTACTACCGGGAATTCCTGACCGGCTTCGTTTTCGACACAATGGATGTCGCTGAATTGGAAAAAATTCAGCGTTGGCGTATAATTCCTTTAGTAACTGATATTATAATGAAGGATAAACCAGACCGGGCCCGCCTGGCCAGAGAAGTGTTGGCCTTTGGCGAAACGGTCCTTAATAGGAGCCAATGACCACATGAGCCTTTGGGCAATCGTTCCAGTTAAACCCCTCCGCCGGGGGAAATCCCGACTTTCTGAAATTTTATCCGAAGATGAACGTGCTAACCTTAACCACCAGTTATTTGTCCACACAATTGACATTTTAAAAGAAGTTGAAGCTATCACCGATATCCTGGTGGTCAGCCGTGATTCGGACGTGCTAACTGAAGCTCGGGATCTGCAGGTGCGCACTGTGACGGAAAATGGCACACCAGAACTCAATACGGCCCTGCGAAGGGCGACCTTATTCTCCAAGGCATTCTCCACAGAAGGTGTGTTGATCGTTCCGGCTGATTTGCCTTTGATGTCGCCTGAGGATGTGAATGCATTTTTGGATGAACGCACTGAAGCACCCTGTGTGGTGATTGCTCCGGACCGCCGCCGGCAGGGGACCAATTTGCTATTCACCAACCCAGCGGACTTGTTGACTTTCTCCTATGGGGAAGAGTCCTTCAGCCGCCATATCCAACTCGCGAAGGATAAGAACGCTCAGGTCGTTATTGTGGAAAATGAACGGATAGCCTTAGACCTCGACTTACCGGATGATTATGCCCTCTTGAATTCTGCTAAGGCGATTCCGGTATTGAATGAAATCTAACCTCACCTCTAGAAAAAGGAAGAAGCCATGATTGAGAGAGTTGCCCTTTATTTACAAGACGCCCACGATCTGCGGGATGGTTTGGATTACGTCAAATACGCGGAAGACCGCGGATTTGAAGCTGTCTGGCAGGCTGAAAGCCGGCTGGTGCGGGATGCTATTGTCCCGATGGCTGCTTACGCCGCAGTGACAGAGAAGATCAAGATCGGTTCCGGTGTGATTAATAACTGGACCCGAAATATTGGCCTTCTGGCAGCGACTTATCTCACCCTTGATGACCTGGCACCCGATCGGATCATTTGCGGCATTGGCGCCTGGTGGGATCCTCTGGCAGGCAATGTCGGCATTAACCGCAAAAACCCCCTGAACGCCATGGAGGAGACCGTGATGACGATGCGGCGGCTGCTCAACTTGGAGCGGGTAACCTTTGACGGTGAGTTTGTGCATGTCAACGACATTGAACTGGATGTGGTGCATGGACGCCGTGAACCCCGCAATGTTCCAATCTACATTGGCGCAACCGGCCCCAAGATGCTCGAATTGACCGGGAAGATCGCCGACGGCGCACTACTCAATTACTGTGTACCGCCTGTTTACAATGAAAAAGCGATCAGCCGCTTGAAAGTGGGTTTGAAGGAATCAGGACGCACTTTGGATGATCTGGACCGCCCGCAATTGGTGGTTTGCTCAGTGGATGAGGACGGCGATAAGGCACGCGATACCACCCGTGAACTGTTGACCCAGTATCTGGCCCAGCAGCCCCATATCGCCAAGGCCTCCGGTGTTTCCATGGATCTTGTCCACGAGATCCAGTCGATTCTTGGCTGGCCAGCCACTCACGAACAGATCCAAAAAGCCAAACATCTGGTTCCGGATGAACTGATTCATAAGATCACTGCCTCCGGTACGCCGGATGAGGCTCGTGCCAAGGTTCAGGAATATATTGACAATGGCGCTACCTGCCCCGTGCTCTATCCGGTGGGTGGGAACGTGAAAGTCCTGATTGATACCTTCGCAACCAAATAATATGAATACAAAACAGCCAGGTTCATCGCACTGTTTCATCTGCGGCCGGGAGAATCCGGTTGGTTTGAAATTGGATTTCTACACCCCAGAACCCGGCCTGGTTCGCACAAAGATCACTATTCCGGCCCATTTTGAGGGCTATCCGGGCGTGGTGCATGGCGGCATTCTGGCTGCCATTCTTGATGAAACTGGCGGACGGGCGCACATGGATGACCCGACCCATTTTATGGTCACCGCGCAGCTCAATGTCCGCTATCGAAAACCTGTACCATCCGAGACGTCTCTGGAAGTCATCGGCATAGCCGGTGAACGGAAGGGCAGGGTCTCAAAGGCCCATGCCGAAATCCGCGATATGGATGGAGAGATCCTGACCGATGCGGAGCTGGTGCTGGTGGATATCCCTGAGGAACAATTAAAGAATGTTGATCTGGAGAAGATGGGATGGCAGGTCTATCCCGATAAGGAGGACTGATGATTAAAGAATACTTCCGGCCTGGTTCGGTTGAAGAGGCTGTTCAATTATTGAAAGATGAAAGCAGTATCCTGAAGCCTCTCGGCGGCGGAACGTACCTGAGCCGCCATCAGGCTGCAGTTCCCGGCGTGGTGGATCTGCAGGATGCTGGTATGGACCAGATTGAGACCCGCGGGCAGCGGATCGTGGCAGGCGCGATGGTCCGGTTGAGCCAGCTTGTGGCGCATCCCGATGTCAGTGAATCGATCAAAGAGGCGATATTACAGGATGTTTCTCTGAATATCCGCAATATGGCAACTATTGGGGGGTGGCTGATCAGCAGTGATGCTCGCTCAATCCTATCCACAGTCCTGCTTGCTTTGGACACAACCCTGACCTGGGAGCCGGATAATAACCGGGTGAGGATGGGAAACTGGCTGCCGATGCGGGAAGAAGAGCAGCCTGGAGTCCTGATGACCGAAGTTGAGTGGTGGCTCAGGCCGCATCTGGTCTTTGAATATGTGGCACGTTCGCCCAAGGACCGGCCAACCCTGATTGTTGCCGCAGCCCAGTGGGGCTCTGGCAGGACCCGGGTTGTGTTGGGTGGTTATGGCGATGCGCCAATTGTGGCCATGGATGGTCCTGAGGAACGGGGCGTGGATGTTGCGGCCCGGGATGCTTATTATGAAGCAGAAGACCAATGGGCCACAGCCGTTTACCGGCGGGAGGTTGCCCCCCGGCTGGCATTGCGCTGCCTGGATCGTATTGATGCGATCAAGGATAGCGCACGAAACGAAAGCGAGGTCTGAAATGAACGTTATTCTGACGATCAATGGACAGGAATTTCCTCTGCGGATCGATCCCAATGAACGCCTTTTGGATACCCTGCGTAAACTGGGTTTTTTCAGCATAAAAAGCGGCGGCTGCGAGCATGGTGAGTGCGGCGCCTGCACAATCCTTTTTGACGGCCGACCTGTCAACAGCTGCACGATGCTGACTGCTCAGGCGGAGGGGCACCTGATTCAGACGGTGGAAGCCGAAGGTGAGCACCCCGACCACGGCTGGAAGAAGACCGAAGGTCTGAGTGTGATCCAGCAGGCTTTTGTGGAAGTTGGTGCAATCCAATGCGGCTACTGCACGCCAGCGATGGTGCTGACGGCTAAAGCCCTCTTGGACCGGAATCCCAGCCCGGATGAGGGCCAGGTCCGCGATGCCCTTTCAGGCGTACTTTGCCGCTGTACCGGGTATATCAAGCCCGTTCAGGCTGTCCTGAGGGCTGCTGCAGTTTTACGCGGCGAAGAAGTCCTACCGGTGGATGGACCGATAGACGTTTCCGATGTTTTGAAACCATCGATTGAACCTGATGATGGTGGTGAACCCGTCTTGGATGGCAGGGGGACGCTGACTGAAACCAAGATCCTCCCGAAATTGAAAATTGTTGACCCCCATTCGGAGATGAAGACAGTGGGCCATGCGGTGACCAAGGTTGATGCAGTCAAGCTGGTACAGGGTAAGCCTGCTTTCACAGCAGACTTTGAGAAGCGGGATATGCTCTATGCTAAAGTGCTGCGCAGTCCTCACGCTCACGCTGAGATCAAACATATTGACACCTCGCGAGCAGAAGCTCTGCCAGGGGTTGCGGCTGTGCTGACCTGGAAAGACCTGCCACGGGTGGCTTATTCGACCGCCGGACAATCACACCCGATCCCGGGACCGTTGGATTCCTTCTCGCTGGATCACAAGGTGCGCTTTGTGGGTGACCGGGTAGCCTTTGTGGCAGCAGAATCGGTTGCAATCGCCGAAGCCGCTTTGGATTTGATTGACGTGGAATATGAAGTTCTGGAGCCGTTGCTAGACCCCACCAAAGCGATGGATTCGGGTGCACCGGTTATCCATGATGAACCGGAATTTGTGAACTTTGACGAATCGGATCCCTCACGAAACATTGCGGCAGAGATTCGGATCGATATTGGTGATGTGGAAACGGGCTTTGCCGAAGCAGACCGGATCATAGAGGGGGATTACGATGTCCCCAAGGTCCAGCAGGCCCATATCGAACCCCATGTGGTCATGACCTATTGGGACGAAGATGACCGGCTGGTGATCAAGACCAGCACCCAGGTGCCTTTCCACGTGCGCCGGCAGATTGCTCCCGTTTTGGATCTGCCGATCAAGCGCATCCGGGTGATCAAACCCCGGATTGGCGGTGGGTTTGGTGGCAAGCAGGAGGTGCTGGTGGAAGACGTAGCCGCTCACCTGACGATTGCGACCGGCAAACCGGTGCAGTATGAAATGACCCGGGAAGAGGAATTTATTGGATCACGCACAAGGCACCCGATGCGGATTCATCTCAAAACCGGCCTCAAGAATGATGGTACGATCACAGCTAATGAGATGTACTGCCTGAGTGATACCGGCGCTTATGGCTGCCATGCGCTGACCGTGGCCGGCAACACCGGGCATAAAGCGATGGCGATCTATGTCGGCGATGGCGAATATCGCAAGAACCCTAATATCCGCTTTTATTCGGATGTGGTTTATACCAATACGGTACCGTCGGGTGCTTACCGGGGTTATGGCGTCCCGCAGGGATTCTGGCCGGTGGAGCGGCATATGGAAAACATTGCCCGTGAAATGGGTATGGACCCGATTAAATTCCGTCTGAAGAACGCTTTACGTTCTGGTGAGATTCACCCCTTCAGTAAGGCCTGGAGTGAGGGGCGCGAACCGAAACCTGAGACAATTTACACCATTGGTTTGGAAGATTGTGTTGAACAGGGCAGAATGGCGATTGATTGGGATCATAAATATGATAACCCGCAGTGGCACAGCATTCCCGGCAAGAAGCATCTGCGCAAGGGGATTGGCGTGGCAATGGTGATGCAGGGGACCGCTATTCCCTATCTGGATATGGGCGGCGCCAGCATCAAGATGAATGATGATGGCTCGTTCAACCTGCTGGTCGGCGCGACCGACCTTGGAACCGGTTCGGATACGGTCTTGGCGCAGATGGCGGCCGAGACCCTGGGTGTTCCGGTGGACGATATCGTGGTTTATTCATCCGACACCGATTTCACGCCGTTTGACAAGGGCGCTTATGCCTCCAGCACCACCTATATCTCCGGCGCGGCTACCGTGAAAGCCGCCGAGAAGGTTGCAGAACGTATTCGGGTACGCGCTTCTATGATGTTTGCCGAAGAAGGTAAAACAGTGAAGCAGGAGGATATCAACCTGGAAGATCGCAGGGCTATTGCTCCATCAGGTGAATTTTTCACTTTGGAGGAGATTGGCCTGAATGCGCTGCACCAGACCGATCAGGAACAGATTATGGCAGTCGCATCACATGTGTCCCCGGTTGCACCACCGCCGTTCGCGGCTCAGTTTGCCGAGGTGACCGTTGATGTTGATAGCGGGATGGTCACCGTTGATAAACTGGTAATGGCTGTTGATTCGGGTGTGATTATCAATCCCGTGACCGCCTCGGGTCAGATAGAGGGCGGTATGGCTCAAGCTCTGGGGTATGCGGTCAGTGAAGAAATGCGCTATGATAGGGATGGTCAGCCCCGAGAGAAAGATTTCGTGGATTATCACATCTTCCGGGCGGATGAAATGCCGGAACTGACCACAATATTTGTTGAGACTTACGAACCCTCGCATCCCTATGGGGCCAAGGCTGTGGCTGAGATCCCGCTGGATGGCGTTGCGCCCGCAGTGGGTAATGCCATTCTGGATGCCTGCGGTGTTGCATTGCAGACGATCCCCGCCATTCCCGAACGGATCTGGCGGAACTTGAAAGGTTTACCTTCAGAGAAAGAGGTTTAAAAAATTAATGGCGAGCATTCACAGTATGCCAAATATGCGTGATTCGAATCACATATTTGTCATTGGTCATGTCAATCCTGATACCGATGCGATAGCTTCGGCGATGGGCTATGCCTGGTTGCTTCAGGAAAGGGATGGAGTGAATGCTGTACCGGCCCGTTCTGGGGCGATCAACAGGCAGACTGCCTGGGTTCTGCACGAATTGAACCTTGAGCCCCCATTGCTTTTCAATGATGCCTCTCCCCGATTTGATTCGGTGATGCACCGGCTGGATACCGTGACACCTGACCGGCCTTTGAGCGAGGCCTGGGCGATTCTCAACCGAACGGGTGGGATTGCCCCCGTGGTGAATCCGGATGGAACACCGTATGGCCTGATCACCGGAAAATCGCTTTTCAATTTCCTCAGCCGTCATATGGGGCCGCATCCCCGTTATAAGGACATGACCCTGGCAGAACTGCTGGAGATTCCCTGCAGGGAAGCTGCGGAAATCGACATTGCTCGCTATACCGCGACAACCCGAATCCGGGATGTCATCCGCAGATTACTGCGGGACGAGGTGGATGAATTCTGGGTTCTGGATGACAACAAACGCTATCTGGGAATCTGCCGCCAGCGGGATTTGCTCGATCCGCCGCGGTTGAAGATCATCCTGGTGGACCATAACGAACCGCAGCAGGCGCTGGGCTCTCTGGATGAGGCCGAACTGGTTGAGATTCTCGACCACCACCGCCTGGGGAACCCGACTACCCATGAGCCGATTCGTTTTACAGTGGATGTGGTGGGGAGCACTTCCACGCTGGTTTCGGAATTGATTGAAGATGCCGGGCTGAGCGCGCCACCTAAATTGGCAGGGCTGATGCTGGCTGGGCTATTATCGGATACTTTGGTGATGACATCTCCGACCACCACGGACCGGGATTATCAAGCCGCGGACCGGCTGGCCCGTTGGGCATTTGCCTGGGGCTCGCCTTTGGAAGGGGAGAACATTCAGAATTTTGGTGAGAAGGTGCTTGCAGCCGGAGCTGGGCTTTCCAGTCGGGATCCGAAGGACGTAGTTTCGACTGATATGAAGCAGTATGAAACGGCTAACACCCGCTTTGCCATTGCGCAGGCGGAAGTTTCTGATCTTTATGAACTCAACGAATATCTAAACCCTCTGCGGGATGCGCTGCAGGAACTGCGTGAACGCCGGAGCCTGGATTTTGCCATGCTGATGGTGACAGACGTAGTGCAGGGCGACAGCCGCCTTTTGATGGTGGATGCCCCAGCAGTTTTGGAAGAATTACCCTACAGGCCGCTTGCTGATGGGACCCGCCTGGCAACGGGTGTGGTATCCCGCAAGAAGCAGCTTTTACCTGTCGTGTTCAGTTTATTAGAGGACTGAGATGACCATCCTGGATCACTTGAACGAAGCCGTAAGGGCCGGACAACCGGTGGCGCTGTGTACCGTAGTCAATACCAAGGGCTCTGTTCCGCGCCATGCGGGTACGAAAATGCTGGTCTTTACAGACGGGCGTTTTGAGGGAACGGTTGGCGGCGGTGAAACGGAAACACTCGTTCATCAGGAAGCTCTTGAAGCGATTAAAGATGGACGGACCCGGTTTCTTACGTATGATTTGATTGATGTTGAAAAAGGCGATCCTGGGCTTTGTGGAGGGACGGTGACGATTTTCGTCGAACCCTTTCTGAGTGCCCCGACTGTGGTGGTCATTGGCGCAGGGCATGTCGGCCGCGCGGTGGTGCACCTCGCGTCCTGGCTCGGGTATCGAGTGGTCCTAAGTGATGACCGGACAGAACTATGCACACCGGATTCAGTCCCCGGCGCAGATGAATATCTGCCGATCCCGATTGAGCAGGTGTCGGAACGGGTGCCGATTGGGCCGCAGACCTTCTTTGTGCTGGTGACTCGCGGTGTGGAAGTGGACCTCATAGGGCTGCCCCCGCTGCTGGAAAAAGATGTACCTTATATTGGCCTGATCGGGTCAAAACGGCGCTGGGCGCATTGCCAGGAAAAGCTGCTGGAAGCAGGTATTCCCCAGGAGCAAATTGACCGGGTAAAGTCGCCGATTGGTCTGATGATCAATGCGGAAACACCGGATGAGATCGCAGTCAGTATTTTGGCGGAAATCACCGCCATCCGAAACGAAGGCAAACGACATTTTCGTAAGGCCTAAGGAGAGAAGTTGAATGTGGCAAAACTATATCATGGCAGAATCGCTCGATGAGGCAGTTGCGGCACTATCCCAGGCGGATGAATCCGCCCGAATTATCGCCGGCGGCACCGATCTGATCCTGGAGATTGAACGCGGTGTTCGTCCGAACCTCAAAACAATTATCGATATTTCCAAGATCCCTGGGTTGGATGGCATCACCGAAGACCCCGATGGCACCATTCATCTCGGCCCGACGGTGACCCATAACCATGTGGTGGGGTCGCCTCTTCTCCGCGAGAAGGCGTTTGCGCTGCTGCAGGCCTGCTGGGAAGTTGGCTCACCCCAGATCCGCAACCGCGGGACCGTGGCCGGCAACCTGGCAACGGCCTCACCAGCCAATGATGCGATCAGCCCCCTGATGGCGCTGAATGCCCGGTTGACCCTCCGCTCCGTGCGGGGTGAACGGGTTGTGCCGCTTTCGGAATTCTATACAGGCGTGCGCCGGACGGTGATGGCGCCGGATGAGATCATCACCGACATTGCTTTTAAAGGTCTGACCGAAACCCATCCTTCATATTTCATAAAGACAGCCCTGCGCAAAGCGCAGGCGATCTCAGTGATCAATATCACAGTGATCCTGGATCTGGATGGCGGAAAAGTTTCCCAGGCTCGGATCACTCTGGGTGCGGCGGCTCCGACCATCATCCATGCTGAGAAAGCGGAGGCCTTCCTGAAAGGGAAGATGTTGGATGAAGCCGTGGTTCTGAAAGCTGGAGAGTTGACTGCCGAGGCTGCCCAACCGATCTCGGATATCCGCGGGTCGGCTGAATATCGAGATTATATGATCGGCGTGATTGCCAAACGATCTCTCACAGCGATTATAAATGGCGTTGATAAGGGATTGATACCAGAAGAGCCGGTGCTCCTGATGGGGAATGGGATGTTTACCCTGAAGCCGAAAGTTCCCTGGGATGGCAAGGAAATCCATACCTGGATCAATGGCAAGGAATACCACTTCACGACAGGTTTCAATAAGACCTTGTTGAACCTGATCCGCGAGGATGCCGGTTTGACGGGGACCAAAGAGGGCTGCGCTGAAGGGGAGTGCGGTGCCTGTACGGTATTCCTCGATGGCCGAGCAGTGATGAGCTGTTTGGTGCCCGCCCCTCGGGCGCATGGCGCTGAGATTGTGACTATTGAAGGCCTTCAGGACGGTGATCAGTTAAGTGCCATGCAGGATGCCTTTGTGGAACGGGGTGCGATCCAATGCGGATTCTGCACGCCCGGTTTCATTATGTCCGCGACAAAACTGCTGGAGGAAAAAGAGACGCCCTCGCAGGCGGAGATCAGGCAGGCGATCACCGGAAACTTGTGCCGCTGTACTGGCTATTACAAGATCATTGAAGCGATTGAGGTTGCAAGCAAGGCCCAATCGAAGCAGGCTTAGGTCTTCAAAGGCGAAGGAGCAAAAAATGGCAACAGTCGGAAAATCCATTACCCGATTTGATGTAAAAGACAAAGCCACCGGAGCTGCGCTTTATCCCGGTGATTTCAATATGCCTAACCAGGCTTATATGAAAGTTCTCTTTGCCGATCGCCCGCATGCCATTGTCAAGGCGATTGACACTTCAGCGGCGGAGGCGATTGAAGGCGTGATTGCGGTGTTCACCGCCAGGGATGTGCCGGTTAATGAATATGGCTTGATCATGCCGGACCAACCCGTACTTTGCGGTCCGGGATCGTCCAAACCCTATGCTGACCGGGTCCGGTTTGTGGGTGACCAGGTAGCAGTTGTCATCGCGGACTCGAATGAGATCGCTGATGCAGCCCGCAAGGCGATCAGGGTCACCTATGAAGATTTGCCTATTCTCACAAGCGTCGAGGAATCATTATTAGATGAGAACCTGCTTCATCCGAATAAGGGCACCAATGTGATCCTGCATTACAAGATCCGGCATGGCGATGTGGAAGAGGCTTTTAAAAAGTGCGATGTGATCGTAGAGGGCGAATACCAAACCCCGATGCAGGAGCATGCTTATCTCCAACCAGAGGCTGGCCTTTCCTATATAGACGAGGAAGGTCGGATCACGGTGGTGGTCTCCGGGCAATGGACGCACGAGGACCAGGAGCAGATTGCTCACGCACTGGGGCTTCCGGATGACAAGATTCGGGTGATCTACCCGGCGATCGGCGGCGCTTTTGGTGGACGTGAAGATATGTCTGTGCAGATCGTTTTAGGGCTGGCAGTCATGAGGTTGCATGAACGGGGGATTGACCGACCGGTGAAGATCATCTGGTCCCGGGAAGAATCCATCATCGGCCATCATAAGCGCCATGCCTACAAACTTCGGGCGAAGTGGGGTGCAACCCGGGATGGCAAGGTCCTGGCTGCAGAAGTGGATATGATTGCTGATGGCGGAGCCTATGCTTATACCTCAACAAAGGTGCAGGGAAATGCGACCCTGATGGGCAGCGGCCCTTATGAAATTCCCAATGTTAAGGTCGATTCCCGGTCAGTTTATACTAATAATGTCCCCGGGGGTGCATTTCGGGGTTTTGGCGGCCCTCAGGGTGCCTTTGAGGCTGAGATGCAGATGAACCGGCTGGCAGAAGCGTTGGGGATGGACCCCGTGGAATTGCGGATGCGCAACCTGATTGATGATGATTCGATCCTTTCGGTGAATACCAAGCCGCCCAAGGGTGTGACGATCAAACAGGTTATGGCAGAATGCGCGGTACACTCCGGCTGGCAGCATACGGCTGAAGGTTGGCAGTCACCATCGCCGATAAAAGGTGAAGGTTCACTCAAACGAGGCCGCGGGACTGCCTGCGCCTATAAAAATGTTGGTTTTTCCTTTGGCGCGCCGGAATCCTGCACGGCTGGATTGGACCTTTATGGGGATAAAGAAATCGACCGGGCTGTCCTGCACCATGCCGGTGCGGATGTGGGCCAGGGCGCGCATACGGTTTTCCGCCAGATGGCCGCGGATGCGTTGGGATTGCCACTTGAAAAAGTGGAATTGATCGCCTCGGATACGAGTTCATCCGGCAATTCGGGATCAGCTTCCGCTTCCCGTTTGACCTTTATGTCTGGAAATTCCATCATCGGTGCGGCTGAGCTGGCTTTGAAGAACTGGCAGGAGAGTTCTGAAAAGCCGGTGAGCGTGGAATATGTCTACCATCCACCAGCGACTCAGCCATACGATCATGATACCGGTGAGTGCTTCCCTAACTTCTCCTATGGCTATGTGGCTGAAACGGTTGAATTGGAAGTCGATACTGACACCGGAGAGATCCATCTGCTCAAGATCTATTGTGCAGATGATGTTGGTAAGGCGATCAATCCCATGCAGGTGGAAGGTCAGATTGAAGGTGCGCTGATCCAAGCTGCGGGTTATTCCGTGCTGGAGAACTTCATCCAGAAGGACGGCAGGGTGCTGACCAATATGCTCTCCAATTACCTGATCCCCACGGTTCTGGATATCCCGGATGAAGTGGAATCGATCATCCTTGAATTCGCTGAACCGATTGGGCCCTTTGGCGCTCGAGGCATGGCGGAAATGCCTTATCTACCGCTGGCACCGGCAATTATGGCGGCCATACATGATGCCACCGGTGTCTGGTTCCATGAATTCCCGCTGACTCCGGAAAGGGTCCTGCGGGGACTGGGGAGGATCAAGTGATACCCTTCGTTCTGATTTGGGGTGGGGGTGATCTGGCCAGCGGTGTGGCACTGAGACTGCATCGGGTGGGGATCCATGTGGTTGTGGTGGAACAGATTCAGCCCCTGGCTGTCCGGCGTTCGGTGGCCTTTGCACAGGCTGTCTATGACCGTGAAACCACGATTGAAGATGTCACTGGCCGCCTGATCGACTCTGCTGACCAGATGGAAAAATCCTGGAAGCAGGGTGAAGTCGCTGTGATCGTTGATCCGGAACTGCGATTGTTAAATGATTATTTCCCGGTGGCGGTGGTGGATGCACGCATGCGTAAGAAAGAAACCGAAGTTGACCTTTCGATGGCGAACCTGGTAATTGGGCTGGGGCCGGGATTTACAGTGGGCAAGAACTGCCACGCTGCCGTGGAGACGAACCGAGGGCACTTCCTGGGACGCGTCTATTGGGAAGGCAGCCCGGAACCCGATACCGGTATCCCCGGCAAGGTCCAGGCTTTTGCTGCTGAGCGGGTGCTGCATGCCCCGGCGACCGGCATTGTGGAAACTCTGGTCCCGATCGGGCATACTGTCAAAGAGGGCACACCCCTCTTATTGGTAAATGGAAAGGCTGCAGTTGCGCCCTTTGATGGGGTCGTGCGCGGTTTGATCCACAGCGGTGTGCATGTACGAGAAGGGATGAAGGTGGGCGATGTGGACCCCCGACCGGAGATTTTCCGCTGTTGGTACGCTTCGGAGAAGTCGCTGGCGATTGGGGGCGGTGTGCTGGAAGCCCTGCTGACCAAGCCTAAAGTTCGGCAGCAGCTCTGGGAAGGATGACCTTGGTTGGACCTCCAGCGAGCCTTTAGAATCCAGCGGGGTGAATGCATTGCTTTGACTGGCGCAGGGGGCAAGACCAGTCTGATGTTTGCGCTGGCAAAGAATTGCTCTGGGCCAGTGATTCTGACAACGACGACCCACCTGGGGGCCTGGCAGGCACCTCTGGCAGAAGAACATGTTATTCTCACCCCCGGTGAGGCACTATCTATCCAATTATCCGAATCATTTCATACACTTCTATTAACCGGCCCGGCTGGAAAGGATGACCGCCTGGCAGGGTTAGAACCGCGCCAGCTTGAGGCCCTTCGAATGATTTGCTTTGAACAGGGTATTCCCCTGTTGATAGAAGCGGATGGTGCTCGCCAGCGGAGCTTGAAAGCACCGGCTGACCACGAACCCGTCGTACCGGAATGGGTGGATCGGGTGATCGTGACGGCCGGCCTGGAAGGGCTGGGCCAGCAATTGGAGGAGACCACCGTTCACCGGCCAGAGCGATTTGCCGCATTGAGTGGGTTGGCAATGGGCGACCGAATTACGGGTGATGCGCTGATCAAGGTCCTGGGCAGCGAGAAGGGTGGGCTGAAAGGCGTCCCAAGGAGCGCACGCCGGACTTTGTTTCTCAATCAGGTGGAGACGCTTGGCCTGCAGGCCGAAGCCGGGTGGATCGCGGCGGCTTTGACGGATGAATATCAAGAAGTGGTGATTGGTTCCCTGCAGCAGCCTGGCGCGAATGGCCCGATTTTCAGCGTTCATTCATGGGTGGCAGGTGTGATTCTCGCTGCCGGGGGCAGCCAGCGTCTGGGACGGCCCAAGCAATTGCTGGAATGGCATGGAATACCCTTTATCAGTAAAGTGGTGCAAAATGCCTTAGAGGCGGGCCTGACGCCCCTGATTGTCGTCACAGGGGCGGAATCCGAGGCGGTCAGCGCTGCGCTGGCGGGTTTACCGGTGACCATCGTTCATAATCCGGATTGGCAGGCCGGACAATCCACCTCTTTGAGGGCGGGTTTGCAGGCTTTGCCAGAAAAATGCCAGGCGGCGCTTTTCCTGATGAGTGACCAACCCCAGGTCTCACCGGTGCTGATCCGCTCGGTGGTGGAGACTTTCTATACCCAGCGCCTGCCTATCGCTGCGCCGCGGATCGCCGGACGGCGGGCGAACCCGGTGCTGTTTGCCCGGGAGGTGTTTGAGGTATTGAAAACCATCCAGGGAGATCAGGGCGGACGGGCTGTCTTTGAGCAGTACAAGGCTGCCTGGCTGGACTGGGCGGATGAACGAGCGGCGCTGGATGTGGATGATGAGGCCGCTTATGAAAGGCTGAAACGGGCCTATTTCTCAGACCCGGATGGACGCGGAACCGGGTTTCATGGCTACCTTTCCGATTCATCTGATTAAGGTATAATGGGGGGCACCTCATCTGCAAAGGCGGATGGAGGGGAACGTAGTACATTGACATGGGAATACGAAGCGCCTGGCCAGCCCACAGGAGGGGCTGGTGACGAGGAAGGAGGTTCTCCGGTGCAAACCGGGGTTAACGGTTGGTAAGCGAGCCGGAAAATCGAGAGATCGGCGGATGCCTCCCACTACAAGAGTAGTTGATTCCCATACCGAACACAACTGAGTGCCAAACCCAAGAGGCCCCCCTGCGGGCGGCCCCGATTCTGGACGCGTGGCACGCAAACAAACATGGAGCGTAAAACCTATGTGTGGCATTGTTGGTTATATCGGCGAGCAGGATTCAACCCCCATTATCTTAAAAGGACTGAAACGCCTCGAATACCGAGGCTATGATTCGGCTGGTGTGGCTGTGTTGGATAACGGCCATATCGAGATCCGGCGAGACGCCGGGAAGTTGAGCCACCTGGAAGCGCTGGTGCATGACACACCCCTGCATGGCAAGATCGGCATCGGGCACACCCGCTGGGCGACCCATGGGGAACCCAACGCTCGTAACGCCCATCCGCATATCGGCAGCACCGGTGAGTTTGTGGTGGTACATAACGGGATTGTGGAGAATTACCTGACGCTGCGGGAAGAACTCGCTGCTGAGGGCACGGTTTTCCATTCCGATACGGATTCGGAAACCATCGTCCACCTGGTGGAGAAATTTTACGCCTCGGGTTCGGACCTGGTTTCGGCCGTGCGCCAGACCCTGCGCCAGTTGAAGGGCGCGCATGGGATCGTGGTGATGTCCTCCCGGGAACCCGACAAAATCGTGGCGGCTCGGATGGGAAATGCCGGCGGTGTGGTGATTGGCCTGGGCGAGGGTGAGAATTATGTCGCCTCGGATCTTCCGGCAATTCTGGAACACACCCGCCGGGTGATGTTCCTCGAATCACATCAGATGGCCGTGGTCAGCAAGGAATCGGTCATCGTGACCGATCTAGAAGGCAATCTCGTGGATTTGCCGGTGCAGACCATTTCCTGGGACCCGGTGGCCGCAGAGAAGGGCGAATATCGCCACTTCATGCAGAAGGAAATTCACGAACAGGTGCGGTCGCTGACGGACACGCTGGCCGGCCGGGTGGATTTTGACGAGGGTAAGGTCACCCTGCACGAGTTAAATCTGGATGCGGAAAAGGCTAAGAAGATCAAGAGGATTGTCATCACAGCCTGTGGCACAGCCGCCCATGCCGGGATGGTCGGTAAGATCCTGATCGAACGGATTGCCCGGGTGCCGGTGGAAGTGGCGATTGCCTCGGAGTTCCGCTATGCGGACCCCTTGATTGATGAGGATACCGTGGTGCTGGCGATCAGCCAGTCTGGTGAGACGGCGGACACCCTGGCGGCGATGGAAGAAGGCCGCTCGAAGGGCGCAATCCTGTGGTCAATTGTGAATGCGATTGGCTCCCAGGCGATGCGGATCGCCGATGGTTGCATTCCGATGCAGACCGGGCCGGAGATCGGTGTGGCTTCGACCAAAGCCTTCACCGCACCGCTGATTGACCTTTATCTGTTGGCGGTCTATCTGGGTGATTTGCGCGGTACGCTGGATGCCGGCGAACGCTTCCGGCTGGTCAATGACCTGATGGGCGTG
>Ga0209121_10000223_pt1 | contig 59837 bp, 66 predicted proteins | sample Cruoilmetagenom3_FD_187292 | JGI IMG/M metagenome (GOLD analysis project Ga0209121, IMG submission 187292) | Oil polluted marine microbial communities from Coal Oil Point, Santa Barbara, California, USA - Sample 3 (SPAdes) (version 2) | ecosystem: Environmental > Aquatic > Marine > Oil seeps ...
TATCTTCTGTTTTTTCAGGTTGTGGAGAATCATCTTTCTGTTTACTATAACTTTTCAATTGAGATTGCACTGCCTGTGCTTGTAGATGCGCCTTTGCAAATAGGGATTTTGCTGTTTCAGGTATTAATATATTACAATATTTAGCTACGGTCACTACATCACAGTAAGCTTTTCTGAGTAGTGGTGTAATGGTTGCCGTAGTAGTATAACCTATCTTGAGAGCTAAATTAAATGATCCCCATGCCGCTTGTTGAAAATTCGAGAGTATCTGATCTGAATCAACTTTAAGTATATCTGGAGTGAATATCATCTCGTTTTCATAGACAGCGCGTAAATCAAGTCCAATCTCTCGGGGGAAAATCTCTAAACGGGTTAACATTTTAGCGACGTCGACGGGTATTTTTTCTCCTTTTTTCACAAGGGTTTTTGTCTGCTTTATGACCACTGCCCCGCCTTCAATGGCTGCAGGTATGCCAGCACTTTGTAATTCTCCCACTATGGGGCCCGGTTTAAAGGGTGTTTCTCCTTTTTCTATAATGATGTCCTTTTGCGCGGTTTCTCCGCCTTTTGCAGGAGCTTTTGTTTTTGTTCTTTCAATTTCTTTATAGAGCCGAAATGGGTTTTTTTCTGTGGCAATAACAGCGGTCTCTCCATCTATTGCCTCACTAATTTTTTCAATTCCTTTTATTTTGCTTCCAACCTGTTTTAGGGCCAATGATAATAAGGTGTTTTTTGTTACTCTCAGTGCTGCTATCCCTTGCAATCCATTCCTCATTTGTTGCAGTTGTGGAGCTGGAATATTACTAATATTAACTATACCTACCACGGGATTTTCTAATATCATCTTGGTAAGTGTCGTAATTTCACCAGTTTTCCATTCTGCGACAGCCATTCTCGTATCACCCAATTTTTATTGGTGGCCCCATGGTTGTTTTCACATAGGAGGAGGCCACGTTCATTTGTCCTCGTTCAAGTTTTGATTCCACGCGGTTCATCACTGCTTGGATATTTTCAGCAATCTTTTTTGGGTCCATGTCTTCTTTTCCAACAGTACAGTTGAGTGTTTTTTTATCCCTGGAGCGGATACGAATGCTATTCTGCAATCTTTTCGCAATTGGGGCTAAGTCGGTGTCTGCTGGAAGAGGTTTGGGCATTTTTCCCTTGGGTCCCAATATTTTTCCCAGGCTTTTTCCCACTGTTGCCATGAGGGGCATTTCTGCCAGGAAAAAGTCAATGTCATCAACAGTTTTTTTTGCCTCCTTTTTATTTTTTGTCAGGTCTTCAATATCTTCTGGCTGAATTACCATATCACAAATTTTTTTTGCTTTAACTGCTGTTTCTCCAGAGGCAAAAATTCCAATTTTCCCTTTTCTCCCTTTTCCATAGGGCAATAGAATTTCTTCATCAATCCTATTTGCAGGATTACTCATATCAATATTTTTAAGATTAATATATAAATCAACTGATTGGGTGAATTTATGTTTTGAATCGAGTGCTTCTTCTAACGATTTTACAATATCACTCATTTTGGTAGCTATCCGAATGTATGTCTGTTATATAAATATTTGTTGGAAACGAAACAGTATCCATATTTATTATTTATCCTGGATTCTATCAAGTAAAAAAGGGTTAATTATTGCTTTATCTAGTCAGGTGACATTATGGTCTACCCTTGTTTTTTTCCCTATATAACCACCGTTCTCTTTTTTTTGAGATACCAAAATGATATCATTAATCTAGTGTTCTCCTCCTTTTTTTCTCTTGGAAAAAATACATATATATTTTTTGTTTGTATAACCAGGTTTAGGAATGCTGAAAATAAAAAACGTTGTTGATTGTGCGTTTAGACTCGCTGAAAGTGCTCTTACCCGGGTAACACAATTTGCAGATTTATACACAGGGTATTATCAGCATATGATCAGGGATGAATCATCCATGGCGCGCATTTCGTCTTCCACCTCTGTTTTGCATATCGGATGTGGTGCAATCCCCAATACGGCTGTTACCCTTGCTCGTCTTACAGAGGCGAAGGTGATCGCTGTAGATAATGATCCTGATGCAGTGAAAAAAGCGATATGTTATGTAAAACAGGTTCACATGCAAAAACATGTACATATCAAGACAGGTGATGGTATGGCCTATCCTGTACGAAATTTCGGGGTCATCATTATTTCCCTGGGTGTAGAACCCATTGAGAAAGTATTACGCCATATTGCAATCTCTGCAGACCCGAATACAAAAATCATCTACAGACAGACACGATATGGCAAACACACCCCCATCCCTCGTGATATTTTTGTTGTAAAACACCGAGTGAAGCATCATATGTTCCGCATATTTTCCTTTACCGAGGCTCTCTTATTGGTCAAAAGGGATGTCTCAGAAAAAAATATATAAGAAACCATCCATGCAACATTACTGAAGATGGACATAAGTTTGATATTCCCTCGCATTGAGCATGGCGTCACCACCCGGAGTGACCGGGGTTCCTGGGGCTCCATAATCTTTGGCTATCCGCAAATAACGCTCCCTCACCTTGCTGGAATGACACCCCGGGAGCATTCCGTGGAGCTTATCAATGAAAATTATGAAAATATTGATTTTGATAAACCCGTTGATTTGGTAGGCATCACCTCCTATACCATGACAGCTCCTCGTGTTTATGCTATTGCTGATAGGTTTCGAGAAAAAGGAGTAAAGGTAGTCCTTGGCGGATATCATCCCTCGGCGTTGCCCCAGGAAGCGATACAGCATGCCGATAGTATTGTTATTGGTGAAGCAGAACTGAGCTGGCCTCAACTATTAATGGATTACAAGAAGGGGAAATTAAAAAAATTCTATAAAGCTGATGCCTTGATAGAAGCAGAAAAAATACGTCCCTTGAGGCGGGACCTTATTAAACACATGCCCATCCTGGGGGGTATCCAATCCACGCGGGGATGTCCGCATGGTTGTGAATTTTGCGCCATTACAAATTTTTTTGGGGGACGAACGGTACGCTATCGCCCTGTTGAGAATGTTATTGAAGAAATCAAGGCAATGCCCAACAAAGTTTTTCTTTTTCATGATCCCAGTTTAACCATAAACCCCACTTATACAAAATCTCTGTTAAAGCAAATGAAAAAATTACACAAGGGATGGGTTGCCAATGCCAATGCCAACATCCTTGCCAAAGATGAAGAATTACTCAAATTAGCTGTGGATGCAGGATGCATCGCCTGGTTTGTGGGTTTTGAATCAGTATCACAAAAAAGCCTTAAAGATGTTGCAAAAAACTGTAACAAAGTGGAAGAATTCAAAAATACAGTACAAAAAGTACAGAAATATGGAATGGGTGTCCAGGGGGGGATCATCTTTGGTCTAGATCACGATGGCCCAGATATTTTTGATAGCACCCTTCAAGCCCTCCAAGATTGGGGTATTGATGCTGCAGAGATTAACATATTAACACCCTACCCGGGGACACCAATCTATGAACAATTCGTACAACACGACAGGCTTCTTAACAAGGACTGGTCACGCTATAACCAAGTAGATGTGGTGTTTAAGCCCAAAAACATGACCGAAAAAGAGCTCTATGAAGGAGCACGCCATGTAGCCAAAAATTTTTATTCCCCCCTTAAACTTATTAAAAGAATCTGGGGGAACATCACCATGGCCACAAGTTTACCCTCTCTTTTTGTGTTACCCGGTATCAATCTTTCATATCAAAGATATTATAAAAGAGACTATGCCTTCTAACAAAATTTCAGTATCCGTTGAATCTTTTTGGGTAACTCTGGGACCGATTTTCCCATGTACCAATCCTTCACATACCTGGTACAATACCTAGAGGCATCAGCTATCAATTTATCCCCCATGTGTTCGGAAGCATCCGCTGGGTTTCCAATATACCCCTGGGTAGCTCCCAGTTCCTTAATTGTCTTATATGCTGTCTTAATGGTCTCAAAATTACTGGGTACCACCGGGGAAAGATAGTGATATTTTTCATCCAACAACTGAGGATGATAACGGAGAATATATGATGTTTCTTGTTCGCCAGCATGAGTAATCTCTTGTTTGTCCTGTGTATAAAAGAAACGGGAAAGAGGTTCACACATCCGAATTTTGTTTCCCCTCTGCGCCTTTTGTATTGCCTGGGTTATTGCCTTTAAGTGCTTAAAATCCATATGAAATGTCCATATGATTAGATACTTGAAACCCTGCTGGCCCAATGATCTAGAGATATCAAAGAGAACATTTCTAACGGTTTTTTTTTGTACCGAAATGGTCCCCGGGAAATCAGCTGTTGGTTTTGCTACCCCAATGGGGATTATGGGCAAGACAAGACACCGTACATTCGGCAGATCTTTCTGAAGATTTTTTGTTACTTGTTCTGCCACCATTTTTGATATAAAAATATCAGTGCCCACGGGTAAATGGGGTCCATGCTCCTCCAAAGGACTGATGATCAGAGAAATAATTGTTTCCTCTTTTTTTAGTTCATCCAAATCCCTCCAATTTTCTTCTTCAAATCGTAAAGGATTCTTATTCATTATCTCTGTCATTCCCTAATAGCTTTTATAGTGTGTGATAAAATCCAGAACCACACCAATAAAAAAATAGTGACATATGACGGAGGGATTTTTTTTTTTGTTGTAAATAATCTATTTATTTTCCTCGTTAAAGCTACATATATTAAACATTACCTATTATCACCTTCGAAAAATGTTCCCCTAATAAACAATACCCTTTTTTTGGATAATAATCCAGGGGGGTCATCAAGTCATCATGCTTTTTTCTGGGGCTCAATAATCACCTTGATAGATTTTCGTCCTTGAGCAACAAGATGAAAACCCTTCTCTACCCTCTCTAAACCAAATCTATGGGTTATCATATCCTTGACATTCACTGCGCCACTGTGGATTACATCAAGAGCTGTCATATGATCAGCCGGGCTTCCTGCATATGAAGTGGTAAAGGTTACATCATTACGCCAAAAAACATCATTCACTGACAGGGGTATTGTTACACCCTTATCCGTAGGTGCAAAAAACAGGACAGTTCCTCCTCGTTCAACGGAGTGTAAAGCCTGCATGATCGCTGGTACCGCTCCCGTACATGTTATAATCAAATCAGCTCCTCTCCCGTTATTTACCTCCCGGATTTTGTGAGGTATATCCTCCTGGGCATGCCATACCTCATCAGCACCAAACTTTTTAGCCATCTTTAAGCGATACTCATCAATATCGGTTGCCATGACATGTGTTGCCCCCAATGTACGGGCAAGTTGTATATGCAGCAATCCTGCAATACCACTCCCCATCACCAATACACTTTGACCTGCCTTTATCTTTGCTTTTTGTTGAGCCCGGAGAGCACAGGCAAGGGGTTCAATAAAGGTTGCTTGCTCCAAAGAAACACTGTCGGGAAGAGGATAGATACCTCGGTCAACATTAATGGGTGGCAGACGTACATATTCTGAAAAACCGCCGGGATCAAAATTTGTTGACCTAAGGGTGCCACAGGTTGTATGATGTCCATGAAGACAGTAATAACAGGTATTACAGGGTACATGATGGGATGCAGAGACTCTGTCGCCCACATGATATTTTTTTATTTTTGCCCCAACTTTCTCAATCTCGCCACCAATTTCATGGCCCAAAACAAGAGGAACTTTATCGATGCGGTACCATTCCATTACATCACTTCCACAGATCCCACTGGCATAGATTTTCACTAATACCTCAGTGTCTTTAATCTGTGGAATAGGTTGTTCCTCGATACGGATGTCATTGTTTCCATAATACATCGCTACACGCATGAGGTGAACAAGTGCTCTCAACTTTTAAACTTTATTTCTCAATATATACTAGACTAAATCAAAAATGAGAGAGTACTCACTGATTGACTCTAAGAAAATATTTGTGTGCTCAAGCCGAAGATTTTTGTTGTTGCTTCTGCGTTATTTCCCGCTGCGTCATATCCAATGACCTTGATGGTGTGCAAGCCACCAGGCGGCCGGTTTTCTGTCCAATAAAAGGGTGCTGTTTCGTCCACATGGACCAGTTTGTCATCTAAATAGAAGTGTGCCTGGGCAATATCCCCGTCCACTTCCACCTGGATTTTTCCCATGACGATTGCACAATCTATCCAGTTGGTTACGGCCACCCGTCTGTTAAAGATATAGATCTCTCCCTTTTTTGGTTGCTGTATCTCTACAGAGGGGGGTGTGAAATCAAAGATACAGGATGTATCACGGATACTGGGTGGTTTTTCAGTGTAATTACTCGTTTTAAGTTGTGTATAGAACTCGTAATTTCCTTCGTTTTCCGGGAGGAAGTACCAGGTATAGGGTTCTTTGTCACGACTTTCGTAATATGTCCATCTTCCGCCATAGAATATTTTTTGACGGTAGTACAAATCAACGGTTATATCTATATTGGTGTCGGTGATATTTGCTGTGATGATTATCTCATCATTTGAGTTTTCTTTGCTTATAGAAGCCCTGGACGTTAGGGGCATGGGAGGAAGGGATAAACTGGGATCACCCAGGAGGTTATATTCAATGAGGGTTAAATAATCATGTGCATTGAAGAATGGATGGGTAATTAGATAATCCAATTTAGCGGTTGTAAAAAGTTCCCCTATGGTCTTTCCTCCATCATAATAGGCCTTAAAAAATGCTTTGTCAAGGTAACCACTCAGCGCATTTTCGACACTCTTTCCTAAATAAACATAGGCGATACGGCTGCTTCCCGCATAGGCAATGGCTCCCCCGTTTGAGTTTAAAAGGAATTTTTCCCCGATGCAGTCAGTATCATCAAATTGATTTGTTGAGCATGACAAGGCGAACACAATGGGCAGATAGGTATTTGTTAGAGAATCAACATTGGAGCTGCCAAAGCTCCCTGATTCCCATCCCATTCCATGGGGATATCCATGGGCTGCAAAATTGACAAAAAGTCCACCTTCATTGATTGCGTCACTGATAGTGGTTGCCGTTGCTGTATGGTCTCTCTGATAATAGTCAGTTTCATATAATTTAATGCTTTCCATATTGCTTTGGTTGCTGACTACCTCTTTTATGTATTCCCCCTCTGGTTCTTGGGTATCCCACGCTAATTCTGTCCCCACCAGTATTGATCTTAGGGGCGGGGTTTCATACATTTGTATTTTATCAACTAGGATTTGCAGTTCTTGTTCGGTGCTCGCCGGAAGTCTAGCAATATGCACATCAGGATAGACATCGGGTTTATCGTCATGTCGTTCCCCATAATATCCATCCTCGTCCTTATCCCAGGATGAATATGAACCATTACTCTGATAGATATCGGCATAATAGAGATCACAAGGTACCAATCCAATGGTGGTATTTACATAGGGAACAGGCAGGACATCAGCATCCCCCACCAACATAACAGACTGGATACCCCATTTTTCTATTGCATCCTTAATAAAATATTTAATTTTGGCTATGTCCTCCTTGTTTTCTAAAAACACATATTCTTTATCATATATTTCAGAAAGGGACACAATATATGTATCCATACCAATCCCCTCCTTCTCCTGTTTTAGGCCTTCTAGTTTTCCTTTCCATTCCTCAGGAGTGATAATCAATAATCCATGGGTATCATTTGTCTGGGTAACTATGCTTGGAAGCTCATAGTCTATCGTGATATCAAAATCGGGGATATAGCGAACCATGTTTCGTACTGGATTATATTGAATGGGGAATAAATGAATTGATAAAAACAGCTGTCTTTTTTCTCCATATATCCCCATCCCCATGGTATGTATTGAATATGTTGAGGGATAAAAGCTATCGTTTGTGTACAGGGCCCCTTCCTGAGTAGGAAGAGCTATATTTTTATTGGTTATGGAATAAACCGGGGGTGTTGGAATAATTTTTTTTGGAAGAATAATTGTTTCAAGATTTTTGGGTTTCACCGTTACCCCCTTTATTTCTGTACCTGGAGGAAATGCATATGTTTTGGTGTTATAAGGAAGGATTGGTGAGCCATCATTATATAAATATAACGAACCGATTTCATCAGGAAGCATTATCTGGCAATACTCGCCATAATCACTGATTATTAGGCTGGTATTGTTGGGCATCTCGGCATGGATAAGGGGTAAAAAAAGAAGAGTAATAAAAAACGCAATAATTTTTTTCATGGTGTAAACCCTTGGTGGAGATATAAACACTGACTACAAAAACTTTTTTATGACATGAAACACTATTTTTTACAGCAATAGCTACCTTTTTTTACCGGCTTTTTTTGTTTCCCCTGATAAAAATCTCATATGCTTCATCTGGAGTGGCATCTTCATGAACTATGGAACGGACGGCTTTTATCATGGATATGGGTGATGTGGATTGAAAAATGTTACGGCCCATATCCACACCAATAGCGCCCATTTGGAGAGCATCATAGGCCATCGTGAGAGCTTCTTTTTCAGGCATTTTTTTTCCTCCAGCTATAACAATAGGGACTGGGCATGTCTCAACCACTTTTTCAAAGCCTTTACAAAAATAGGTCTTCACAATATGTGTTCCTAACTCTGCAGCCATTCGTGATGCCAAGCTTAAATATCGGGCATCCTTTACCATGTCTTTACCCACGGCAGTGACCGCAAGAACAGGTATCCCATAATTTTCAGCTTCATCAATAACTCGTGTTAAACCAAGAAGGGTATCTCTTTCAAAGCTTGCTCCTACCATAATAGAGAAGGCAACACCTGCGACATTTAGACGAACAGCATCCAGCATGGATGCTACTATGCCTTCATGTAAAAGCTCGTTACCAATGATACTGGTCCCTCCCGATACCCGGAGCACAATGGGTATATCGGTGTCAGGGGGTATATAATTCCGTAATGCCCCCCGTGTCAGCATTAATGTATCGGCATAGGGAAGAAGAGGATTTACTGTTTTATCCAATTGTTCCAGTCCTGAGGTTGGACCCATGAAGTAGCCATGGTCAACGGCCAACATAACCGTATGTCCCGTATCAGGTTTAATTATTCTTGCTATCCTATTTTTCATCCCCCAATCCATACTATCATTTCTCCAATAATTTTTTTATAAAATAACAGATAATATTTAAAATCTTCCCATGAGATAACAACCAGAGATGGGTTACTACTCCATTTGGTAAAAAAATTATTGGTGCATAAAACAAGTCGGTCACCAGGATCATTATCTTCTATAGCGTGCTTTGTAGCCACAATCACAGATTATATCCTTGTCGAAATGGAGTTTTTTTCCACATTTTGGGCAAGTCAAATCCTTTGCCAAAAGAGATAACCAGGCATCCCTAACATCGAGCACATCTGCTTCTTTTGCCCTTTCCAATATCTTTTTTCCTCTTTGAGTGGCAACTAAGCTCTCCAGATGCCCAAAATTAATTGTACTCCTAGTTGGGGAACTTTTTTTTCTAATCATAAGCGCAGCAAGGACTATCCCTGTCACTAATCCACCCAAGTGGGCTTCATGTGCCACACCCTGGGTTATACCTGATACTACATAGAGTGTTTCCAATCCTGCAAAAAGAAGAGCTGCAAAAATAACCGGCATTCGAATAAAAAGAAATAAGGGGATAAAAACTTGTGTCCGAGGATAGGATGCAGCAAAAGCACCAAGTATTCCAAAGATTGCACCGGACGCGCCACCCAGTAATATAGCTTCGTTTAGGTGAAATAGTGAAAACAAGAGTGTTGCACAGATACCGGTTACAAAATAGATAATAATAAATCTTTTTTTCCCGATGAGTGATTCAAAGGTTGGACCAATCAATAAAAATACAATCATATTCATCAGAATATGTCCGATGTCAAAGTGTATGAACATGGAAGTAAATAAGGTGTATAATTTGGTGGGTTCATCTAGATAAATAGCGCGGAATCCCAGATCATAGAGAATTTGGCTGTTCTCGGAAAATAGTGTCAGAATGAAAATTAAAAAATTTGCGATAACGATAAGTTGAGAAAATTGGACATTTTTTCTCAAACCATAGGCTAGACAAGCCATTATTATCCCTATTGCTAAAAAACTTAGTATGGACATGTTTTTTCGCGAATTTTTTTTCTCAACCCTTTGTTTTTATTACTATTCGTCTTCTCTTCTTTTTTATATCTTATATTCTCTTTCTGCAATGATTACTATTTCTATGTCTTGGTGGGGAGGACACGGTGTATTATTTTTTTCACTATTATTTTTCCAGGGAAATAATCGTCATGGATTAATTAATTGGGTATTAAAGTTACGGACCCGAGGGGATTTCCGGTGTTTTTTCGAACCCCTGATCTACAGCTTAGGAGGCTGTCGCCCTATCCAGTCTAGGCTACGGGCCCGCACTGGTGATAGATGATTATTGTTTATTAAATCTTCTGAAGAACATTTATTCCCATATTTTCCTTCTATAAAGGCGATATATCTTCGCAACTCTATATCCAAAAATGAACTGACATTAATCCCATGCTTTTTTGCCTGTTTTAATAAATAGTATCCCTCATCTTTCAAATGAAATTTCAGGTTATCTATTTCTCTAAAAAAGGGAATACAAAAAAAGTAGCTGAGGCAATAGCATCTGAACTAGATGTAGAAGCAGAGAATGTGAAAGATACAAAACTGGATAAGAATGCTTTGGTTTTTTTAGGCTCTGGATGCTATGGTGGCAAACCTGCAAAACTTATGACGAAATTTATACGAGATAATGATTTTAGGTCAAGAAACGTTGCATTGTTTGGTACCTCGGGTTCAGGGGAGGGAAAAGAGGTAGCAGAAATGGAAAGAATTCTACGTACCAAGGAAGCTACTATTAAGGGTACATTCTTTTGCAAGGGGAAATTTATCTTTTTTAATAGAGGGCGGCCAAGTGAAGACGATCTAAAAGGAACACAGAAGTTTGCAAAACGAATGGTACAGTAAACAAGTACACTAATCACCATTATATATTCTTTGAAAAGCATCATGGTAATCCTATCCTAGATTTTCTTCAAATCTCTTTTGTCAAGGGCCGTGTAGTATTGCAGGGTCACACTCTTTTTGTGAGTAAATGCCTCTGTATATTTATTTATTGTATCCTTTAAACCATCCTAAAAATAATTTTTAAATACCATCATTTATGTTCCTGTTGTGATTGAATGAATAGAATTGGAGACTATGACATAAGACCTTTTTCCCAAAATCGGCGAAATATCAGACTGTTATTAAAAGAAGGCGCTAGGAAACATAATGTTCATGCTCTCCTTGAAATAGATGTCACCAAGGCACGTTCATTGATAAAGGAATATAAAGAGAAAAAAAAGGATGATATTTCTTTTACTGGATGGGTTATAAAATGTGTAGCCCAAGCAGTCACTAGTCACAGGGAACTGAATGCATATCGGCATGGGAAACGACATATTTTTGTCTTTGAGGATGTTGATATACCTATTCCTGTGGAGAGAAACACTGGTGGCGAAACACGGCCCATGGCCTATATTATCAGGCAGGCAAATAAAAAAAATGTTTTGGAAATCACCCGAGAAATCCGGACTGTTCAACAAGAAGGTGTCACTGATGATACTCAACTTTTGGGTGGCTATCTGACGATGCTTGAGAGATTTGCCCTTGGTGCACCCATGTTTATCAAAAAACTATTATTATTGCTGGCACGGAGAAGTGCTTTGTTGCAAAAAAAGCACATGGGAACGGTGGGAGTGACCTCCATAGGCATGTTTAGTAAATTTCCTGGATGGGCTGTAAGCATTGGTATCCCTGCCACTCTTATTGCTGTAGGTGGTCTTATAAAAAAACCAGGGGTTGTTGAGGATACCATTCAAATAAGAGAATATCTCCATGTGACTGTTACAGTCAATCATGATCTTGTTGATGGTGCTCCCTTGGCACGTTTTGTTTCCCGTTTGACGGAGTATATGGAAAATGGATTTGGGTTAACAAATATATAATTTGATTACATGGTGTCCTTCAGTATAGATTTTTTTGATGATTTCCCAGGTAAAGATATAGTGAAAGAAATTTTTTTTTTTATGAATGTACTATTGTATATCCCTAGTAGTTTCGAAGATAATATAATTAGTCTAGGTTTAAGAATACGGTACCCTTTTTTTATAAGGACATTTTTTGTCAAGTCCAGTACACAAAATATCTATAAATAATGGAGTGCATAACTAGAGTGAGAGGAATGAGGTATTACATAGGGGGAAGTAACAGAATTTTTATTGTTATCCCCTCCCCCGCCTCTCAATCTTGTTTTGACTCTTATGATTAAAAAAAGTGGTACCAGGTTAAAAATAAGAGGGAAAAGAAGGATTTATATCCTTGTTTTTTTTTTTGATACTGATTTCTTACTCTTTCTTTTGATATATTTGTCTAATTCAAAATTCTTCTGGACCAAATTCTCTGGGGTATTCTACAACACCAGATTTATCAGCCAAGGCCCCAACTTTTAATTCAATCGCCATAAATGCATCATCGGGAACATCAAAAGGACATTTAATATCCCATTTAGATGCTTTTTCAAACCCAAACCGGGTGTAGTACTCATTATACCCTACAACAATTACCGAATCAAAACCCAGTTCCCTGACTCTTTTTAATCCCTCACCAATGAGACTACCGCCTATTCCCTGCTTTTGAAATTTGGGTAAAACAGCCATGGGAGCAAGAGCAAGAGATTCATACTCTTTATCCCCAATAATCTTAATTTTTGAGAACAAAATATGCCCAATAACCCTCCCATCTTTTTCAGCAACCAATGAAAGACCGGAAACAAAATTTTTACTGTTTCTTAAACGTTCAACCAATTTACTTTCATCCACTTGCTTAAATGCTTCTTTATGAACCTGAAATATACCCTCAAAATCATCTTTTCTTTCTTCCCTAATCACCATACTACGTCCTCCTTGATTCAATCCCTCTAGTCAAGGGACAATTTGTCAAATCTATTTGAAATTAACCCAAACTTTCATTTTCATTAATATTTATGATTTTTATCCACCAAATCCATACAGTCCATGCAATACTGTGTCAGTACGTTCTCGCCATAGGGGGTGACGTTTTCTGCAGAGAAAAATGCCGAGTCCGCATTTCCCTCTACAACCTTTTCTTTTTGTTCCCTAATCCCTATCCAGAAGGATTTATGTTTGTGATTCAAACCAACATTTTAAGGACAAAAGATTGATGGGGGTTAATTACTAAATCTCTCTAACAGGTATAATAAAGATTTCAGTACAATTTCCAATCAATACCATGTAATACCCCTGCGATTTTAAAAAGCCGTTGAAACCATAAATTTCCACTCTTGAACCACCCCACCCCCCAAAGAGATTAAACTCTTGTATTCCATTTTCAGTCTCCACCATGAAAATTCCTGGGAGGATTGGGATTCTATAACCTAAATCTATTTTCTCTTCGTCAAAATGTCTTACATAATATGTATGGGATATTATGAAAAGTGTGGCATTGTAATATGTTCTTGGTTGGCTTAGAGGCAAACCACCATAATTAGTCTGTCCAATTGTTGATTTGTTACACGCACTAATAGCAATTGGTACCATCCCTGAACACAGAAAAACGCCAACAATGCAGATTATGAATATGTATTTTTTTATGCTTTTTTTACCCATCTTCATTGTTTCCCTGCCAATGTAAGGCAATAAAAGTACTTTAAACATATAGAAAGAATTATTACAATAAAGAATATTTATGTTCTATATGGAACAACCATCGGTCGCCCAACAAGTCTTTGAATATCTCAAAAGAAAACCATATGTCCACGAAGCAATAGAACAAGGAATCATTAACTATAGCGCTCTTGCTAGGCAAGCAGCCAAGGAGATGAATATTGCTAATGTTGAAACGGTAAAAGCAGCCCTCATCCGCCATAGCAAAAAGATACGAAAAGAGAAAAAAAACAGGGAAAAGAAGATCATCCGATTACTACAGCAAGCTCACTTTTCCATCAAAAACAAAATCGTATCTTTGCATTCTTCCATTCCTCTTAGCATAGATGCCGTTGCATACTCAAAAACACCCAGTGGCTACATGTACTTCCTGGATGAACAGAATGCAGAAAAAACCAAACATAAAAACATAAACCACTGGCTGGCCATCATACACATAAAAAGCCCCATTCACATCGAACAAACACCAGGGGTAGCAGCCTTTATCTTATCAGCACTTGCCTCAGAGGATATCAATGTGGTTCACTTAATGGATTGCCGTGAGGACACATTTTTAGTGATTAAGGAGTATGATGCTCCACTTGCTTTTAAAGTACTGTCAGAAAAACTGCGAGTATAACGTGATAACATTGGTGTTTCAAAAAGAGAGATGCGAATAAATCATAAACACCTCATTTTTTTTTATGTTTAAATCTCTATTATCTCTATGCTACTCTATTTTCTGTGCCCATTTGCATTATTTTTTTATGGGAAACACGCAATATTTTTGTAGTTCTGTTCTCCAAGCGACGATATGGAGAACAATATTAATCAATTAATCGAGGATTTTATATTCGTATCATGAATCATAATTTCTGGTATCATAGCTAGTTGGAGTGATCAGTGTCTGTTGCTCCCAAAATGTATTAATGGGACCACCTTTATCTAATTTAAGGTGCAGTGTTTTGAGTTTCTGTGGTGAACCTTCGCTTGACATCCAGCAACTGAATCCTGTGCAACGGTTCTTGGCGCCATGTTCTTTTTATTCGTTTAATTTAATAAACTAGAAGATAATTACATTACCATGACTCCTAAGACCGCTTCGGGCAATCCGGCAGAGGGTAATGTGGAGCAACGAGGAAATCTTAGTCTTACCAGTCCTGCATTTAGGAATGGAGAATCCATCGCTGAAAAATATGGGTACACACGGCAGAATGTAAATCCTCCGTTACAAATAGAAGGAGTACCAAGTAATACCAAATCCTTGGTTCTGGTTATGGACGACCCTGATGCATTGGTGCCGGCTGGGAAAGTCTGGGATCACTGGCTGGTATGGAATATATCTCCCACTGTCCATAACATTCCAGAGGGATGGTATCCTATAGATGCCATTGAGGGCACAACTGACTTTGGCAAAACAGGATATGGGGGTCCTAACCCACCGGACAAAAAGCATACCTATCGATTCAAACTCTATGCTCTTGATACCCGTTTAGAGCTGCCATCATCATCCACAAAAAGAGAAGTCGGGAAAGCCATGAATCATCATATTCTTGCTCAAATCCAGCTGGAGGGAACCTACACACCGGTTTGATTTACCAACTATAGGATTCTTGTATCTCTGTATGTATGGCCCAATAGGTTTACGGTAGAATCATTAACTCTGTTTTCTTCTCTTGCAGAGGTAGAGGACTGTATTCCATGGAGAAAAAATGACAACCTTTCAGGCAGAGATTTTTAACAAAAAACCCTCTGACCCAAAAAATAAGCCAGACCAAATCATCAAAGCTCTTGCCCTAAGACAGGGTCAAAGTATTGTTGATATTGGATCCGGGGGAGGATATTTTTCTTTACGATTTGCTAAAATAGTGGGAGAAAAAGGACGTGTTTATGCAGTGGATACAAACCAAAAATTTATAGATTTTATCAGCCAGAGGGCCAGAGAAAAGAAATTAAATAATATTTATCCAATCCTAGCCAGAGAAGATAGATTAGATCTGCAAGAACAAAGTTTAGATGTTATCTTTATGCGGAATATCACTCACCATCTATCAAATCGGACACAGTATTTTGTAAACCTAAAAGGATTCCTCAAGCCAGATGGAAAGATTATTATCATAGACTACAAACCAAGTAAATCCTTTAATTTTTCTGGAATGTTTGGGCATCATGTAGCCAAGGAAACTATCATACAGGAAATGGAAGATGCAGGGTATTCATTAGAAAAGGATTTTGATTTTTTATCTAAACAACATTTTACCCTGTATTCGATACCATGAAAAAAAGCAACTGTCTATCATTAACTGTAAACAATGGCAATATAAGGAGTGCAATCGGGGATAGAATAAGATTAGTCGTGGTCTATTGGCGGGATGATATTTAAGGGTATAACATTTTTAAATCCTGTTCGTCATTAGTGTATTGTGAAAAGTATTGCAGTATTCATCATTGTAGTTTTATTTTGCAGTTTCATCCTTGATGGTAATGCCTGTAAAGTTATTGTCGCCATTGGTGACTCAACAGGAGGCAATTATAATCTTCTCCTGAAAGTAAGGGACCCCAGTCGTTTGGGTTTTCAAGCTCTCACGATTGTAAATCAAGGCTATGCATATCCCTATCATCATCCTTGGACAGGAAAAGAAATGCGCTTTCTCGTTAATCACACCTATATTGGGACCGTGACCCAAGGGGACAGTTATCCTAATATAACAAAACCGGGTATGGCTCTAAGTGAGACAGGTATTGCCTATGCAGATGCTGATAGCCCTTTATTTTTGATCAATCCCACCCGTCATGCCTGGGATGATTTTGATTGGATACGGTATGCCTGTGAACGTGCCGTCACGGTTGAACAAGCTGTAAATCTTCTTACTGCTGCAGTCATAGATACATTACACGCCCCTGGTGTGGGGGAGAATTTGTTTGTTGTAGGATCCCAAAAGGGGTACGTGATAGAATCCGATGCTTTTAAGTATACTATCCAAGAAATAAAGGATATCCACGTCCAATCTAACTATCCTAAATTACTTTGGAAACGATCATTGTATCCCCTCCTTATTGGATCCTCATTTAACCTCACAAAAGATAGCGTTGTCCGAGAAAAAAGAATTGTTCGATTAGGTCCAACATTTCTTGGGGTAAAAATAGTAGATATTCAACCCGATGGTATTGTCGCTAAACAATTTCCCCTGGGTGAAAAGATTCAGATCTCTCTTGGTGATACAGGCACTGTTGGAGTATTCCGGGTTCAGCTGCTGGAGATCACCGGGAAAAAGGCACATATTTCCCTATCATACCAGTATCTGGATTGGGAAACACAAATCAAGGATTTATTGTACCAAAAATATGGTGGTTTGGGTGTGCGGGATTTGATGAATTTGTCCCGTCTGCATAATACCTCCCTTGATGGACTACGAGGTATGTGTGAGGGGGGTTTTGAAGCAGCGACAATCTATAAAATACCCGCTTCTTACCCCGATATTTTAAGCAGTGGATGGTTTGCCCCCAATCAATGCTCCTGGGTATATGTTCCCTTCCATATCTGTAACCAGGATATCTATACACCCTATAGGGATGGAACAGCTCATATGCTGGCTCAAGAATTATTATCTCTCTATGGCCATGGAACATTGACTTCCCTAATAAATGGTATGGAAACTATTTTTTTATCAGAGACAGAACGCGTGGAATCACATGCATTACATTACTTGCAAAAGGGTCACACAAGACAAGCCGGTGACCTGTTAACACTATCTGATTTAAGTATGCAAAAACAGGGGTTTTTATGGGGAGGTATCCTATACGATCTCTCTAGCATAGATTCGGGAATCCAGGATGAAATTTTTAATTCATTATCCAGGATATGGAACCATAATTATTCATATTCTCTTCCATGCATAAAGGAGGCAGTAGAACTGCTCACAAGCTTTCAAACCCCTTCGATAAAAACAATAAATTCCCTAAAACAAAAATTACTCTTACTGGCGCTTGATATCACGGAATGTAAAATTAACCAAGCATCCATAATATCAGATGTTCCCCAGCGTGTATATGCAGATGAATTAGAACAAGGCAAGTATTTCCTTAACACTGGTCAATATGAGGCAGGCTTCCACCATCTTGTCTTGGTCTATCGTAATGCAAATAGTCTAATCCTTGGTAAAAATCCTGCCATAGAGCCACCGGGAGAACATTTTGCTCTAAATCTATGGATTCCTGTGTTTTTTTTAATCGCGGTGCTCCTTATGTTACCCATCGTTTATAGAAAATTAAAATAAGTCACGCACCAATTGCATACAGCATGACTTCTGGTAAGTGATACTTATTTCTCCCTATCTCTAATTCTCACATCGCCATAATGGCATGTATAAAAAAAAAATGACATTAGGTAACATTTTGTTTAAGGGGACAAAGATTCATGTAACTCATGCGTAGGGATCAATATACCCAATGGTTTTGTTAATGGTGACAACCCTATTATTTTTTTTAGCGGCTTCCTGTGCTTCTTTTTTTGCGTCATCAAGTTTACATCTTAGATACAAAATGGTTTCTCCATCATCAAGGATATATTCATCCTCCTTGGTCTTGACATATTTCATTTCAACACCTGTACATACCTAATTATTTTTTTTATATATCCTACATGCCAAAAGGTTTTATAAAAATGTGTTCATCTCTTCCGTCTTTTGTAGGGGAAATATTTCCCTCTATATTCAGGAATCAATCAATAATTATTGGCTATTCTTTATAACACTTTTTCATCTTGATTTTCTGTAGTGTTATCAACTATCGATGCCTAAAACTGTAAAGGAAAAAAGGAGAGGTAACAAAGGAGGTCGATTCCTAGGCTGGTAGAACTATAGGGAGCTAAGTGGACACTGAACAATATTCCCCGTTAGGGCTAACGGTGAAAAATATTCTTCGCATACCCACCGCAAAGGATCATTCACTCCTTTTAACATTCTCCACTACCGCTCCCTAGACCTATATCTCTCATTGGTTTTTAATAATTACTCTTTCTACAAAAAATCAGAGGGGGGCAACCCTGGTCATTGGGCCAAAGCGATAGGTTGTCTCCCTTGTGCCTTTCCGTGTTTTTGCAAAACCAATTAGGTCATTCCTTCTTCCATAAACTCTTTTCATCTAGAGGAGCAAAAAAAAAGAGGAGAATATGGGAAAGCATTTCTTTTCTTTTTTGTGTTGTCTTTCTCTCCTTCTTAGACAGGATTGATTTCCACCCGGGTGATTATACAGACATTTATTTTTATATACTAGCACTATTACCCATCTTAATATGCCTACCAAAAATAAAAGCAAAAATGAGGAATTAATTCTTTGGTTTGATGAAATTGATAGAAATGATATTCCCCAAGTGGGAGGAAAAAATGCATCACTTGGCGAGATGATACAGCATCTAGAAAAAAAGGATATCCGGGTCCCCAAAGGTTTTGCAGTCACCGCAGAGGCATACCGACGCATGATTCACTCAGCAGGAATAGAAAAAAAAATCATGAAGCTGTTATCTACCCTTGACAAAACTGACATAAAAAAATTAGATGAAAGTGGAAGAAAGATTCGTGATATGATCAATACTGCCTCCTTCCCTCCAGAACTTGATAAAGAAATCAGGAAGGCATATAATAAAATGCAAAAATTATATGGAAAAAATATAGATGTTGCTGTGCGCAGTAGCGCCACAGCAGAGGATCTTCCCACCGCCTCATTTGCAGGGCAGCAAGAAACCTATCTTAATATCCAAGGGATAGATCATTTACTGAGGGTTATTAAGAAATGTTTTTCCTCCCTTTTTACCAACCGTGCTATCTCCTATAGAGTGGACAAAGGCTTTGATCATTCCAAGGTTTATATCTCCGTAGGTGTGCAAAGAATGATACGCTCTGATATCGGTTCCTCAGGCGTGGCGTTTTCTATTGATACAGAGACTGGCTTTCAGGATGCGGTGCTTATCAATGCATCATGGGGACTTGGAGAAGCAATTGTAGGTGGCCGGGTTAACCCTGATCAATATTATGTTTTTAAGCCCACCTTGGCTGAAGGATACAAGTCCATTGTGGAAAAAAAATTAGGGGATAAAAAAATTAAGATTGTGTACGGCAAAAAAGGGACTAAGATCGTAAAGACACCAGTAGCTGAACAACACAAATATGTCCTGGGTGAGGATGAAATACTCAGGCTAACCAAATGGATTTGCACAATTGAGGATCATTATGGCGTTCCCATGGATATTGAATGGGCCAAGGATGGAAAAACAGATCAGATGTATATTGTTCAGGCTCGCCCTGAAACAGTACATTCCCAAAAGGATTACATGAAAATTGAAAAATATGTTTTGGAGGAAAAAGGAAGTGTTGTAACCCAAGGGGAAGCTGTGGGAAGTAAAATTGGAGTGGGTAAGGCCAATATCCTAACGACTGCAAAAAATATTCAAAAATTCAAAAAAGGCCAGGTATTGGTGACTGATATGACTGACCCTGATTGGGAACCCATAATGAAGATTTCTGCAGCAATTATTACCAACCATGGCGGTAGGACATGTCATGCAGCTATCATATCCCGTGAGTTGGGGATACCCTGTGTTATCGGGACGGGTAATGGCACTTCTCGTATAAAGAATGGCCAAGGGGTTACTGTTGATTGTTCCCAAGGTGAAGGAATTATCTATAAAGGGGAGTTAAAATATCGAGTAGAAAAAATGGAATTGGATAAAATTCCTTCCACCAGGACAAAAATTATGATGAATGTGGGTGTTCCAGAAATGGCGTTTTCCCAGAGACAAATACCCAATGATGGCGTGGGATTAGCTCGGGAGGAATTTATCATCAGTTCTCATATTGGTATCCATCCCCGTGCATGTATCGAGTATAACATTCTCAAGAAAAAGGCAAAAAAGGATAAGCAAATAGCATCCATCATTAAAAAAATTGATGCTTTGAGTCAAGGGTATGATAATAAAATTGATTTTTTTATAGATTCTCTTGCTCGCGGTATCGGGAAAATCGCTGCTGGTTTTTATCCCCATGATGTCATTGTTCGTCTCTCTGATTTTAAAACCAATGAATACGCTAGCTTAGTGGGGGGCAGCCTCTATGAACCCAAGGAACATAATCCCATGATTGGATGGCGGGGAGCGTCACGTTATTATGATAAATCATTTAAGCCTGCGTTTCGGTTAGAATGCAAGGCCATAAAAAAAGTCAGGGATGAGATAGGTTTGACCAATGTCAAGGTCATGATTCCGTTTTGCCGGACGCCTGAAGAAGGCAGAAGAGTTATTGCCACCATGAAAGAATTTGGTCTTCGGCAAGGAGAGAATAACCTTGAAGTCTATGTCATGTGTGAAATACCCTCCAATGTGATGCTTGCAGATCAGTTTGCTGACATCTTTGATGGTTTTTCCATTGGAAGCAATGATCTTACACAGCTGACCCTTGGTCTTGATAGAGATTCTGATCTGGTATCGTCTCTTTTTGATGAAAATAATGAAGCAGTGAAGCGAATGATTTCTGATCTTATCACCATTGCCCAGGCAAAGGGAATAAAAACAGGTATTTGTGGCCAGGCTCCCTCTGATTATCCTGAATTTGCTAAATTTTTGGTGCAATGTGGCATTGACTCCATGTCTCTTAATCCGGACTCTGTGATATCCACACGACTTCGTGTAGCTGAAAAAGAAAAGCAGCTAGGGGTGGCTCAAAAGCACCTTTCCTTCTTTACACCCCATTGAATATAGCACAGTTAATCTTTTTTTTCCTTTATTGCCATGATATTCTCTAGTTGTCAGGCAGAGATATTTTTTAACGATAAGGCTATAAACAAAATCCTATTTTTTTATACTAATGGTGATTGTCAGTGCCCCTGGAAAAGTGATTCTTCTGGGGGAACATGCTGTTCTTTATGGTGAACCCTGCCTATCCACCGCGATTGACCTTAGAACCGATGTGCAGGCCATAGTGAAAGGAAGAACATTTCGGGTGAACTCCCACCGGATGGACAGTTGGCATCATACTTATATTAAAGCCGCGGTTGATACCCTCTGGACGGGTGACCCCATACATTTTCGCACCCGTTCCAATATTCTCTCCGCGGGCGGTATAGGTTCCTCTGCCGCTCTTACTGTTGCCACAGTGGGCTGTCTATCCATGTTGGAGGGTGACTGGAATTTGGATAAAATCGCTCGGCAGAGTTACGATGTGGAATATAATGTACAAGGGGGGGGAAGCCCTACTGACACCTCGGTATCCACATTTGGATCAGGTATTCTGCTTTCCAATACAAAAGGTGATAATCTATTATGGGATATAAAAAAAGAGGGAAGGCAATGGTTCATCCATCATGTGGATATCCCCTCCTTAACCCTTGTTATTGGCAACACCGGGATAAAGTCAAAAACACCCATCCAGCTAAAAAAAATAAGACGTTTTGTCCAGCATTCTGGATTCTCTAGGGATCTTATCACCGATATTGGTGCATTAGTCCATGATGGAATGAAGGCTTTGATGGATGAAGACTTTACCACATTTGGTAAACTAATGAATATTAATCAAAATATTTTACATACCATGGGTGTAAGCACCAAGGAACTACAAAAATTGATAAATGTTTCCTTGAAAGCAGGGGCGTATGGGGCCAAACTAACTGGTGCGGGAGGGGGAGGAAGTATTATCGTGTTAACCGATGATCCACACGAAGTTTCTCAGGCTATTCGGGATGAAGGCAGTGTGTCTTTGATAGTTAAGTCAACCCGGGAAGGAGTAACCATCCTTGGATCCCACTAGAATGCATACGTGATTAATCCTGACAAAATCTTCGGGAGAAAATAGGTTGATTTTTGGGGGAGATATTCACCCCGTAACGCCAGGGTTTTTAAGTCATTCATCTTTATGGGGTTTAAAAGAATAGCAAGTTGATATTTTCCCGTATCAACAAGTTGCCGCGCTTCTTTTTCAAAACGGGTATAATGGACATGGTTTTCCAAGAGGTCGGAACGGATATCCATAACTTTTTTCAGGAGGATCTCTTGTAGGATGGCTACATCAAGATTGTACCATCTCTTGGAGTGTTTTTTATCCTCCCTATCTGTTATTTCATTTTTTAGTTTAAGAAGATATACCTTATCAGCATAGAGAGCAAAGACATGTTTTTTCTTCTTTATCATCTCCATGATCGACATTCCTGTTCTATCCATTTTTTCCTCAATGCTGAAAAACTCTCGTGCCCTTGATAACAGTTTTTTTATGTCTAGATCCAAGCCATAGATTAAGCGATGGGTTGGCAATATGGTTAATCCGGGATTGTCCATATCTACAAAGAGTGCCAGTCGATATTGTGCTTTCTTGTTTTCCAAAAAATAATTTATGGCTGTTTGATATCGATGATGCCCATCGGCTATGTACACTTTTTTATCAGTGAAAGAGTCACATACTTTTTTGGCAATATCCCCCGTGACTGTCCAGCACCTATTCACTCCATTCCAAGAATGGGTTTCCATGGTAGGGGTGAGCGCGTCTTTTGCGTGTGATATTAAATTATCTATGTGGTTCTCCTCATCATGGAAAAGTAATTCTATGGGTTCAAGATTTGCTTGACATGCCCGCATCAGTTTCAATCTGTCTTCTTTGGGTTTTGCCAGTGTATGCTCATGCGCTTTCACCATGTCATAGTGGATATCCAGCTTGAGGAGAGCAAAGAATCCCGTAAGGTTTTTCTTTTTTTTCTCATGGGTATATTCAACCTGGTAGGGGTAAATTGCTGGTTGATCATCCTGTATTAATACTTGTTTTTTTAGATAGTCCTGGAATAAAGTTGCTGCCCGGGTGTATTGATTATGGGTGCTATCATCCTGGGAAAAGGTCTTTCCCAAGGTGAGCCGTACCAGGTTATGGCTGTCCCTGTGATAGAGTTCATCCTGCAATTCAGGAGATATTATATCATAAGGGGGAGCTGTTACCTTAGTAATATCAACCTTGTCCATATTGTAATGAATCCCTTTAAATGGCTGTACCTCGACCATGCAGGCACATCAGCGCTTTATTAAAAAATATATTCCTTATCTATGGGGGAAAGTTTTACCAGTGCTTTTTTGGTGCTTTTCTTCTCTCTCTCTCTCTTTTACTTTCAGCATTATTCCCATTATTTCAGCACAGGATTACTTGTCTTGTTTACTATAGGTTTGTTTCGCAATCTTTTAAATGAAAGCGACATATCTATATCACCCCTCATGTTAATCCAATCCTTTGATCCCTGGTCAGGAAGATTTTGTACCTGTCCACCCAAGTACTCACTTAATCCCTATACCGGTTGTTCACATGGATGCCTGTATTGCTATATCACTTCCTATATACCCCAAGGTTTTCACTGCCGGCCAAAAAAAAATCTCATCCTGCGTCTTTCCCAGGATCTTACCAAATGTCATGATCGATATCTTAGTATTTCAAATAGCTCAGATCCCTATCCTCCCGAGGAAAAAAAATATAAACTTATGACAAAGATATTGCCTCTTCTCAAAGATTCGGGCATAAAAGTTCTTCTGGTCACAAAATCCAATCTAATCACTAGAGATATACCTATTTTACGTACCATGTCTTTGGCAGTCTCCCTATCCATCACGACCTTAGATACAGACTGGGCTCAAAGGATAGAGCCACACGCCCCCCCTCCCTCTAAACGATTACATGCCTTAAAATTATTGTCATCCTCACATATCCCCTGTTCAGTTCGCCTGGATCCCATCATCCCCGGGGTAAATGATGAAGAGATCACTGACATCATCACAGCGATCTCCCCTTATTGCAAGCATGTTGTGTCCTCCACAGTTAAACCCCGCAGAGATGCCATGAAACGTCTGTCTGTTGCCCTCCCGGACATTGTCACAAATCTTTCCTTTCAGTTACAGGGAAACACATATTATTTACCAAAAAAACAGAGATACAGCTTAATGAAAAAAGTCAAAAAAACCTGTGAAGCAGAGCACCTCACCTTTGCCACCTGCAGAGAGGGCTTTCCCGAGATGCACACTGCTACCTGTGATGGAAGCCATTTGATATGAAAGGAATCTATTGTCTCTTTATTTACCTCCAAAAAGACACACACATTAAAGTTGGAAGTTTAGGTCGTCTTTTTTTCCCCCAGGGTTTCTATATCTATGTCGGATCTGCATTAAACAACCTGGAAAAAAGAATACAAAGACATACAAAAAAAGATAAAAAAATGCATTGGCACATCGATTATTTTCTTCAACATGCAACCATCACAAATACCCTAACCATAGAAACACAGGATAAACTTGAATGCAGTCTTGCCCACCTACTCTCACTGATACCATCAGCGCAAGAAATCCCCCATTTTGGTTCTTCAGACTGTCAATGTACATCACATCTTTTCTATTTTCCATCACTCTAACACAAGTCACGCATCCCCAAGATTGCTTTTTAGACACCAAAAAAATCCCTCACTGTTTTTGTTTCTTTATATATTGTTTTTTTCCTGAAAAAAAATTTTTCATACCAACACATAATTATTAAATGTATAGCAGTATTCAAAAAACAGAAATGTCATTGATAGAGATTTGTTTTCATGGACGTGGCGGCCAAGGAGCAGTCACCGCTGCCAATCTTCTTGCCTTTGCTGCATTAAAAAGTGGCAATAACGGCGTACAAGCATTTCCCTTCTTTGGTGCGGAAAGACGAGGTGCCCCGGTGAAAGCCTTTGCCCGGATAGATAACAAGGAAGTGTTTCTACGAAGTGAAATTACACATCCTGATATTGTTGTCATTTTGGATACCGGAATCATGGATATCATTGATGTTACAAAGGGAGTGAAAAAAAAGGGTATAATCCTTCTTAATACCTCGCGTCAACCCCATGATTTTTCTTTTCCCTGTCAGGTGGCAACAGTTGATGCAACATCAATTGCCTTGGACAATAACATATTAGTGGGTGGTACCCCGGTGGTAAATACGTCCATGGTGGGAGCCCTAGTATCTCTCCTTGACAATGTTAACCTGGCATCATTGGAACAGGCCATACATGATAGATTTAAAGGAAAACAGGCAGAAAACAACATACTGGCAGTGCGACAGGCCAATAAGGAGGTGATGACATGAAAACAGCGATTTCATTACCCACCCTTGGTGCCATGGGGAAAACAGGCACCTGGAGGGTGTTTCGTCCCATAATTGATGTGGAAAAATGTATTAAATGCTGGAGATGCTGGATTTTTTGTCCCGACGGTGTGATATCTCGCGATGACTATCCCACCATTGATCTTGAATATTGTAAAGGCTGTGGCATATGTGCCCATGAATGTCCCGTAGATGCAATTAAGATGGAGAGAGAAAAAAAATGATTGTGATTGATACCGGTAATAATATTGCTGCCTTGGCAGCCAAGATGGCGCGCCCCAAGGTGATTGCCGCCTATCCCATCACCCCTCAGACAAAAGTTGTTGAACGAATAGCAGAATTTGTTGAAAAAGGCGAGCTTGACACAGAATATATCCACGTGGAATCTGAACATTCTGCCATGACAGCATGTATTGCGGCCTCCGCAACAGGTGTGCGTACTTTTACTGCCACTGCCTCCCATGGTTTACTGCTAATGCATGAGATGCTTCATTGGGCAGGTTTATCGCGCCTTCCCGTGGTCATGGTAAATGTGAATAGATCTATTGGGCCCGGATGGAACATTTGGAGTGACCTAAATGATTCTCTCTCCCAGAGAGACACGGGATGGATCCAGTTTTATGCATCAAGTAACCAGGAAATCTTTGACAATGTTATCCAAGCCTATAAGATTGCGGAGAATGAAGAGATTTTCCTACCTGCGATGGTGTCCTATGATGGTTTTATTTTGAGTCATACTTCCATGCCTCTTGATGTACCCGATCAAAGCAAGATTGATGCCTTTTTACCTGCTTTCAAGCCCGGATGGACCCTGGATGTAGAACATCCCATTACCCATGGAAATATTGTCTCCCCTAAGCCCTATATGGATATTCGTTATTCCATGGAGAAAGCGATGAAAAAAGCACAGAAAATTATCCAGGAAGTGGGTGAGGAATGGGGAAAAAAATTTGGGCGCCCCTATGGTCTTGTGCAAGAATATCGCTGTGATGATGCCGATTATGTTTTTGTGACCATGGCTGCCCTGGCAGCGGAAGCCAAGGTTGCAGTTGACAATTTAAGGGACAAGGGAGAAAAAGCAGGGTTGATTAATCTGCGCACCGTACGGCCCTTTCCCTATTCACAATTGAAATATGACAATATGATTGTTATTGATCGCGATATCTCCCCAGGATTAGGGGGCATTATCTATCATGAGATGAAAAAACTCAATTATACAATGTATAGCTTTATTGCGGGCATCGGAGGAGTTGACGTGAGCTATAAGGATATTGAACGAATGTATCAATTGGCCCAGGATGACAAAGAGGGCTGGTATCCCCTGGAGGTGAAATAAATGGCCATTAAGGATCTTCCACGTGACGAATATCTTCTCAAGGGACATGCCGCCTGTCCCGGCTGCCCCATCACGGTGGCTCTTAGGATTGCCCTGAAGGCATTAGGGAACAAAACTATTTTGGTGATACCTGCGTGTTGCAGCTCTGTCATCCAAGCCCTCTACCCTAAATCAGGGTTTAATGTTCCCATCCTCAATATTGCCTTTGAGGCCGCAGCCGCGGGGGCATCAGGTGTTTCAGCTGCCCTTAAAAAGCTTGATAAAACCGATATTACGCCCGTGGTATGGGCTGGAGATGGCGGAAGTTATGATATTGGTATCCAGGCTCTCTCGGGAGCCTTGGAACGAGGAACAAATTTTATCTACATCTGCTATAATAATCAAATGTACTCAAACACGGGTATCCAGAGAAGCGGGGCAACACCCTATGGGGCTTGGACCACCACCACCTGGACTGGAAAAAAAGAGCATCAAAAAGAATTGGGTGAAATTGTTCGAGCGCACCATATCCCCTATGTTGCCACCGCCACAATCTCCTATCCTGAGGATTTATATGCCAAAGTACTCAAGGCAAAGAATATGAAGGGCCCTCGATACATTGAAATCTTTGCCCCCTGTCCTCCCGGATGGAGATTTGATATGAGTAAAACCATTGAGATGGCGCGTTTGGCGGTGGAGACTGGAGCTTGGATTCTTTATGAAGAGATTGATGGCCAGTTTGCATTTACATCCTATAGCAAGAAAATCTTGGAGGGAAGGGATCGTAAACCTATTGAAGAATGGCTTCAATTGCAAGGTCGCTTTCGTCATTTAACTGAGGATGACATGAAAAAAATTAATTCCCATTTGGATGAGAAATGGAATCAGTACAAGAAAAGCTAAGTCCCCTGTTTTTTTAGGGGATGTTCTTTTTTTACTTTTTTTTTTTATATTCTTTGAAATCCTCTTTTGGCAAAGGAGATGACTGATTTGAGTGGATATTTAAAGGGAAGTTGTGTCTGGCCGGTTCCCTTTGTTGTTTTTTTCTGTATTTCGGTGAGTACATCATCCCGGGTGGTGACATTATCTACCAGGGTGTATCCGATACCTGCCTCTGTGGGATCATGGGCGTCGCTTCCTCCGGTTTGTGCTATTTGGCGTTGTCTCGCCAGTTTATATGCCCGCAGATTGCACCAGTAAGAGCATCTGCCATTGAAGGTTTCTATTGCATCGGCATGGGAAAAGTTTTTTTTGATTCCAGTGAAAAATCTGAAGGGATGGGGAATAATGGCGAGTCCTCCATTATCCTGGATGTTCTCGATGGTTTCCTGGGGAGATAATCCTTTTTTTATTGGCTCGGTTATCCCCAGAGCCAGGATATGGCCATGGGCGGTAGAAATTTCGCATCCGGGGATAATGATAAAATCCAAGGGGGGGTCTTTCAGGATTTTCAGTGCACCCTTTACTATATTGTGATCTGTGACTGCCATTCCGTGAAATCCTTTTTTTTTTAAAAACTGGGCGATATCCCATGGTGTGCCAGTGGCATCTTGGGAATAATGGGTGTGGATATGCAAATCAAGTTTCATATAACCCGTGAGCCTTCCGGTATTTTTTTATCTGTATAAATATATCCTTTCTTGGTTTGTAATCTTTGTTTTTTATAGAGAATATATCCCTCTTTGTCTGTTGTCATTTTAAGTTTTTGGAAGTCTTTTAATTCCAGGGAACTTTGAGGGTTACGAGCCAGTGTTTGTATAAAAATGTGGTCACCGGGTTTTCCCTCTCCAGTAAAAAGGGCACAGATTCTATTGCCCTGGGCGGCAATCAGCATGCCATGAGAGGTAATTCCCTTGATCACAGCAGGGACTATATTGGTAAGAACCACTGCTTTTTTCCCCACTAATTCCTCTGGGCTATACCATTTTTTTATCCCGGCTACAATTTTTCTTTTTTCTTTTTTAAGCTTTATGGAGAGGACATAGAGACTGTCGCTACGGGGGTGCTTTTTTACCTGGGTGATTTCAGCTAGCTGCAGGTCGAGATGGGGAAATATCTCTTTTTTTATATCTTCACCCACGGAGCTTTCCTCAATTTTTTTAAATAAAACAACGGGCTCTGGAAGCTGTAGTTTTTTTACATCTCGTGTTGCCTCATCCCAGTCATAATTGCCAATCGAGTCACCATGCCCAAGCATTTTCCAGACCTGTGATGCCTGATGGGGCATATAGGGAGTCGTGAGTATGGCAAGTGCCTTGAGAATTTTTAAACAGATATGGAGAACGGTTTGACATCGCTTTGGCTTGTCTGTTATCAGCTTCCAGGGTGCATTATCATTGAAATATTTGTTACCCGCTTGAGCTAATCTCATACATTCCTTGATTCCTTGTTTGAAATGACACTGGTGGATACTGGAAGCGACCGTGTCAACAGTTTTGTATATCTCTTCAAGGATCTCTGTGTCACCGGATTCAAGGTCACCAAGCGGAGGTATCACCCCAAAGTTTTTATGGGCAAAAACAAGGACCCGGTGGACAAAATTGCCATAGGTATTCACCAATTCATTATTTGTTTTGGCAATGAAGTCCTTCCAAGACCAATCAGTATCATGTTTCTCGGGCATATTAATGGAGAGATAATAGCGTATGGCATCAGGGTTAAATCGTTGTAATATATCTGGTAGCCAAATACCAAATCCTTTTGATTTGGAAAATTGTTCACCGGATAGGGTCAAATACTCATTTGCGGGAATGTCATAAGGCAACTGCAGATTGCCATACCCCATTAATATCGCTGGCCAAATAATTGAATGAAAGGGAATATTGTCCTTGGCGAGAAAATAATAATGTTTAGCCGTCGCAGTGTCCATCCACCACTCCTTCCATCGTTCTGGCTCCCCTCTCAAATAAGCCCATTCCTGGGAGGCTGAAAAATATCCGATGACTGCCTCAAACCAGACATAGATACATTGATGGGTAAATCCCTGTAGGGGAATAGATATCCCCCATTCAAGATCCCGGGAAATAGCCCGATCCTGTAAACCCTCCTTTATCCAGTTGCGAGAAAAATTTAGAACATTAGGCTTCCAAAACTCCTTATCAGATAGCCATTCATCCAATTGTTTTTCAAAGTGTGATAACTTAAAAAAAAGATGCAGAGCCTCCCGGATTTCGGGCGGTTCTCCACAGGTGCTGCATCTGGGATCCACCAATTCATCTAACCCCATTGTTTTTCCACAATAATCACATTGATCACCCCGGGCATTTCCATCGCAACGAGGGCATTTTCCAACAACATAGCGATCAGGCAAAAATCGCTTACAGGTCAGGCAATAGAAAATCTCCATTTTTTTGGGATAAACATATCCCTTTTCATAGAGCCTCAAAAACATATCCTGGGCAATCTTTTTATGAAAATCCGTAGATGTACGAGTAAAGTTTTCAAAAACAATCCCTAATTTTTTTAGGCTCTCCGTATGTTGCTTATGATACCGATCAACAATTACCTGGGGAGATACCCCTTCCTTTTCCGCTTTAATGGTAATCGGTGTCCCATGTTCATCACTTCCCGACACCATCAAAACCTGATTACCCCTCAAGCGATGATAACGGGCGAAAATATCAGCTGGGAGAAGACAACCCGCCAAGGTTCCCAGGTGCATGGGCCCATTTGCATAAGGCCATGCCACACCGATAAATATCCGGTCGGTCATTAGTCACCTAATACAGAATAAATATTTAAAAAAAAAACCCGTAACATATTAATAATACTTCGCCATAATAGACACTGAAATTAGTGCATCACCCATTATGAATCACTATTTCACACAGTTACAATTTCAGGTTCATAAAAAAATTTCCTTAAAGAAATTACCCATTTGAGGAAAAGATGTACTATTTCTGGAGAAAATTACCATGACAATGGATCCAACTTCAACGAAATATTTAGTTAAAGCAAATATAAGAGTAGATGGAACAGTCGAACAATCAGATGTTATTGGCGCAATTTTTGGTCAAACAGAAGGACTCATCGGGGATGAACTTGATTTACGGGACCTACAAAAATCAGCCCGTGTGGGACGAATCGAAGTCAATATTGATTCCATTAAAGGAAAAAGCGAGGGTACCTTAATGCTTCATTCCGCCATGGAAAAAGTGGAAACTTCCATCTTGGCGGCGGCCATTGAATCAGTGGATAGAATTGGTCCCTGTAAAGCCGAGGTAAAAGTTGACCATGTGGAAGATGTTCGTATATCCAAAAGGAAAAAAGTTTTGGAGAGAGCAAAACAGCTCCTGGGGGAGATCATCAAGGAAGATAAGGAAAAGACTGAGGATTTGGCTGAGTCGGTACGGCAGGCTCTCCAGATAGAAGAGATTACTAGCTATGGACCTGATAAGCTTCCTGCAGGGCCCAATATTTCCAAGAGTGATGCTATTATCCTTGTGGAAGGAAGAAATGATGTTGCTAATCTTTTGAAATATGGCATCAAAAATGCTATCTCTGTGGAAGGTACCAATATCCCCCAAACAATTATTGATTTATGCGAGGAACGGGTTGCCACAGCATTTGTTGATGGTGACCGTGGGGGGTCACTGATTTTGAAGGAGCTTTTCCAGGTGGCAGATATTGATTTTGTGACCCGGGCTCCCAAGACACGGGAGGTGGAGGAGATTCCCCAGAAACTGTTGACCAAGGCATTGAAAAACAAGATTCCCGCTGAGCAGTATGCTGAGATGTATGGCATCAAGCTTGAAAATAAAGAGGTGAAGACGAATAAGGAACAGGATCAATACAAGCAGATACTTGCTGAAGTGACCGGGAAGCATAAGGGAGTTTTTTTGGATAAGAATGGAAAAAAGGTGGGGGAGATTAATGTGGACAGCCTGGTGAATGAATTAAAGGATAAAAATCCTCATGCTATTGTCTTTGATGGCATCATTACGCAGCGATTGGTTGATATTGCGCATGATAGGGGTGTGAAAACCATTGTCTCCATCAAAAGTGGTGATATCACAAAAAAGCCAGATTCGCTGGAGTTAATCGAGGCCCAAGAGCTGGGATTATAAATAAATCCTTTTTTTCCCTCTTTTTTTACTTTTTTTTTATTTAATCATGCAGATGTGGTGCCTATGAGTGGTGCCTCTAATAAAAAGTTTATTAAGTACAAATAGATAATATTTGTGATACTATTATGATAACGGCATTTGTCCTTATTTCAACTGTACCAACAAAGGAGCATGAAGTTTATGATGAATTATGTAAAGTAAAAAAAATAATTGAGCTTCATTCATTATTTGGTGAATATGATTTATTAGCAAAGATAGAGGCACAAAATCCAGATGAGCTCATACAAATCATCATAAATGAAATCAGGGCACTGGAGGGAGTAGCAGACACAAAAACATTAACTGGGGCAATATTCTAATCATAAAAAAGTAGGGATGAGGGGGAATCGATCACGTACCTCTATTTTATGGTTTCTTTTTAGTCCCCGGGTTACTTTCTTGCTATCTCACCAGTTGAGGGGGTAAACTATCCATTGCACTAGGGGTGGACATATAAAATTGTGGTATGTCCTCATTCTTCTTTGGTGCTGTCATACCGTTTTTTACCTTTCTCTTATAATCTTTATCGCTTTCCTGTATATTTTTCCTGATGCCATTTATGACTATTTTTGTTGAGTATGGTCCTCTAGTCTATATTTATAGAAAGGTTTAAAAACTTATATTTAATACTTCTCCATGGGATGAGATGCATAAGGATGAGATAATTCAGCTTCACACTCTATTTGTTCAAATCAAAGAGGAAATTGAACGGCAACTTTCCGTCAATGACATCTTTGGGGAATATAAACAACTCGGTATCTATCCTCAACATGTCCACAAGTCAAAGGATGAGCATAAAAAAGCTATTTTTATCTTGGGAAAAGAAATCGCAACAGTTTTTTCAACCAGTAAATACTCGGGTCCTGATAGAGTTGCTCTCCGCCTTGCGCGAATGGGGATGAAAATTGGGCAGAAACCCTAGCCATCTACCAATATCGTCATGATAGATCTCCTGTAGATGCGGCTAGTCATACTCTATATTTTACACAAGAGACTACATCCCAGTAAACCTGTTTTATTTTTTTATATCCTATAATTTTTAATCACCTCATCTGGCAATGGATGGATAGTACTGGTTCTTTTTGGTGTTGCACTTGCCCATACGTGTGCCTGTACTATATTTTTGGTACAGTCGCTGTAACGGGCACAGATTGCGGCTGCCAGGGCAACATCCTTTTTATCTTTTCCTTGAAGGAGTGTTCGTGGGCTTCCGCATCCGATAATTTCAATTAAGCTATCTTTTTCATCTGCAAGGTCAGTGAGAATAGCGTTTTCTTGTTCATTTCTTCCCACGATCACCTTGACTCCATTTTCTAATCTGAAGTGTCTGCCGTACCGTAACCGGATGAGATATCGCGGGGTATCTTCTCCATGATCAAAGGCATCCTTTATTCTTCGGGTGAATTGGGGGTCTGTGAGCATACACCCTCCCGCTGGCCAGGGATAGGACTTGATGCCGAATTTCTGGGCAAGTACAATTTGTTCTTTTCTTCCCCGTCCACTCAAATCCAGTAGTTTCTCTCTGTCTATCCATCCCCTTTTTTCCGGGATCGTCATTTCCAAATTTTTTGCTGACAGAGGTCGCACAATAAGGCTTTGTAATCCTGTTTTTCTTTCAATCATTTCCAGGGTTTTTTTTTGTTGAGTCATAGGGCGTTGACCGACTACTTCCCCCGTGAATATAAATGAGGCCTTGGTTTTTTCCATATAATCCTTTGCTTTTTTTATCATGTATACTCTGCAGTCAATACAGGGATTCATGTTTTTTCCATAGCCAAATTTTGGATTTTTTACCATCTCTATATAGTCCTTCCTCAAGGTGCCAATTTTTATCTTCACCCCTAGGTCTTTGTTTGTCACATAGGTTTTTTTTTTGGTATCCCCGGGGGAGGGACAAAACGGGGTAACAAAAGTAATCAGGCGTGTGTCGATATCCTGCATGAGCATCAGTTTTGTTGCCAGAAGGCTGTCCAACCCTCCGGAAAAAAGTCCCACTGCTTTAACATTATTTTTCATTTACACGATGCATGCATCTTTGTAATTATTAAACCTTTTATTTGATGCATGAACAAGGGAATTCTCCAAATTTTTTTTTTTGGGTAATCCTTTCCAGTGTTTACTATTTATTATCAACGTTATATCTTCCCTTGATGCAGGAGCAAATAATCAATGTAGGGTCGATATCTTTTGATTATTATCTGGATATCAAATGTTGCATATTTGTATATCCCACTTGTTGCGTCACTCCTGGACAGGATAAAAAATAGTTGTGGAATCGTTATCACTGCACATCTTGATACCTACCCCATCAACTGGCAATCCCCTGCAGGAAGCAATTCTGCTCTTGATGCTAAAACAGTTCAGGAATGGATATTACTAGGGGATCCCTCCCTGGTGATTGGCGGCTATCCCTTCCCTTAACTAAAAAATACTCTAATCTAGACCAGGATGAATCCCACAAAGAATAAAGTGTTCCCCGTCCCTCCTCATTTTTTTATTTTTTTCGCAATTCTCGCCTCAGTATCTTACCTGAAGTTGTTTTCGGAAGTTCATCCACATATTCAATAACCCGGGGATATTTATAGGGAGCCGTGACTTTCTTTACATACTCCTGTAACTCCTTTGTCAAAGATGATGAAGGCCTTATACCCCTCGCAAGGACAACAAAGGCCTTTACGATATCCCCCCGTACACCCTTGGGGTCGAGGGCAGCCACCACGGCACATTCCACCACAGCGTTATGTTCCAGTAATGCGGATTCGACCTCAAAGGGACCAATCCGGTATCCGGATGATTTTATGACATCATCTGAGCGTCCCACAAACCAGAAATATCCATCTTTATCCTTGTATCCCCTATCTCCGGTAAAATAATAGTCACCCCGAAAGGCCTCTTGCATGGCATCAGGATCCTTCCAGTATTCAGTAAACAGGCCAGGTGGTCTTTCCTTTCCTATATAGAGAGCAATATTTCCTTCTTGGTTTTCCTCCACCTCCTGCCCCATGTCATCCACGATACGGACGTCATGACCGGGTGTGGGTTTCCCCACAGAACCATATTTTATTGGCATAAAGGGGTAATTTGATAGGACACACACGGTTTCTGTTTGCCCATAGAAATCATATATCTCAAGACCAAATGCCTTCTTCCATACCCTGATGATCTCGGGGTTAAGTGGCTCACCGGCACTCATGCAATGACGAAGATTTAAATGATATTTCTGCAGATCAAGTTGGATGAGTAAACGGTATACAGTGGGTGGGGCACAGAATGTAGTCACGCCGTATCTTTCCATAGCATTTAATAGTCCATGGGGGTCAAATCTCCCGGGTGTTTCCCATTGAATGATGGCGGCGCCCACGATCATTTGGCCAAATAGTTTTCCCCATGCGGCCTTTGCCCATCCTGTCTCAGAAACCGTCCAATGAAGATCGCATTTGGTTAGTGCTTGGGCGAACCGGGCGGTGACCTCGTGGCCCAGGGGATAGCTGTGTGAATGGAGAACCATTTTAGGTGGACCTGTTGTTCCAGATGTAAAATAGATAAGTAGGGGATCGGTTGACCGTGTTTTATAGTCTTTTTCTTTTTCCATTACCCTGGGTACCTTATTTATTTCCTCTTGATAATTCATCCATCCTTCTCTCTGGGCATCCACGAGCATTACATGTTTGAGAGTGGGGCATTTCTTTTTGATGAGTTCGACTTTTGAGGCATGATCAAGATCAGTGATAACCATACAGCCCTCCGCTCGGTTTAATCGGTATTCTATGTCATGTTCGGTGAGAAGAACAGTGCCAGGCATGGCCACTACTCCTCTTTTAAACAGACCGATAAGGGTAATGTACCATTCCGGTATGCTTTGCAGAATGACAAGGACTCTGTCTCCTTTTTTAATTCCCTTGTTTTTTAATACATTGGCAAATTGATCAGAGAGAACCTTGAGGTCATAAAATGTGTGGTAATGCGCCTTCTCTCCGGATCCAGTAAGGGATATGAGCGCTAGTTTAGTCCGGTCTTCGGCCCATTGATCAACAACATCGAAGCCAAAGTTATAGTATTCGGGAACGTTCCATTGAAAATTATTATACAAGAATTTATACCTGTCTTTTTTTGTTTCTGTAGCCATACAAAAGAGAGGTATAAATTATCATTTTTTATATGTATCTCTTTTCTTGATAAAGCATGTTACATGGATAGGTGTAAATGGATACACCTTATATTCTTTAATCAGTTTTATTTTTTGTTTTATTTCTCTTTTGTCTGTTTTCATTTTTTTTTTGCTGATGAATGGATAGTGTTTAGTTGGTACTATCTTTTTGGGGTGTTAAAAGCAAGTGGATAGGTTATCTTAATATAGGTCCTTTTTTTTTCTTATTGGTGAAGAGTATCTATCAAGTATCTCTGGTGATTGTTCTGTGTGGTCTAGTGGTCGTGATACTGGGTTTCCTCTTTTTTCCCCATCTTTTTTATGATCAATTCATTTGGAAATATTTTTGGGGTCCCCTGAAAGCAGATGCTGTGAGTCATCCTGTGGAGTTGCATGGCATCTGGGCATATGAGGGATATACTCTTGTTTCAGAAATTATCTATGGAGTGTTCCTCATTTTTTCCCTTTTAGGTATCTATAAATTTTTCAAGATTTTAAAAGTACAGGTCAATTCCTCATTTTTTCTGGCTGTTTTTCCATTTATTTTACTGGGGCCCATTGCTCGTGTTCTAGAGGATTCCGGATTGTATCATCCTCCTCTCATTTATTGGTTTATCTCCCCCCTAATCTACGTCCAGATCGCTTTTTATTTTTTTGGGTCATTTCTGTTTAGTTATTATCTTGAAAAATCCCGTTTTTCTTTCCGGAAAATTTTGCTACTATTTGGTGGGTCCCTTCTTTGTATAAATCTTTTTTATTTCATTATCTATGTTTTCCGGCAGGATGCATGCAGTTATTATATGTCTTCTCTTGTATTGATTGTTTTTTCCCTGTTTTCCTTTTTAATGGTTTTGGGTTTCCTCTGGTATTTCCAAAAGTTTACCTATCCTATGGCTCTATCATCTTTGGGTGTCCTTATCCTTCTTCCCGCGATCTATCTTATTGGGCGATGGCTCAGTGGTTCTCCTTGGATGGAAACAGGAGAAACATATTTTGTTGTTCTCCCCCTGGTGCTTCTTTTTGCCGGGGGCACGGTTTTAGGAATATTTGTCTTGTCAAAAATAGATATTCTCCCTGTAAAAACCACATTGATCAACTTATTTTTAGTCTTTGGCCATATGCTGGATGGATGGGCAAGTTATCTTGCTGTAAAGGACCCCTTCAATCTGGGTCTTATTTATGGAGAAAAACATCCCTTGCCCCAGTTTTTAATGGATCATGTACACGGCCTTTCCTATCCTGTAGTAAAACTTTCCATGGTCCTCATTGTTCTCTATCTCATCGACGCACCCTTTAAACAAGAATTAGAAAAATATTTTAATCTGAGTAATTTGCTTAAATTAGCAATCCTTATCTTGGGTTTTGCACCTGGCTTACGGGATTTACTTCGCGTTGTCATGGGAATCTAAAAAATCTCTATATACCCATTAGGAAAAAAGGTCTAGATTTTTTTATATTTTTGGCAACCACCAGTGTGTACTAACCATGGCTAGATGAACAACCTATAAAAGGAAGAGGCATTTTTCCTGGTTTTTTTATGGAGTTAGGATAAAAAAGTTTAGTGATATGATTACTTATTTGTGATGTAGCTTTATAAAGGTATTCAAGGACCGGTCATAGGTTTTCTCAATGTCGGGTGGAAAAAAACAGGCAGGTAACTCTTTACGTTTCCAGTGATAATCAAGGCATTCACAACAGATACCTTTTCTTGAACATCCCTCCCAGGTACAATTACATTTTTTAAGGTTTTCCTCTTTTTTACATTCCATTATGCCACCTTCACCTGATGAATGGTATCTTTAATAATTTTTTCATGGTCAAAAGCCAAGCGGGGAAGATCATTAAGATCAAAAAAATCTATACCCTCCGCGTCACTTCCCGCCCGGGGGTTTCCCCTAGCGATACTCAATAAATACACAATGGAGATTGTGTGTCCTCGTGGATCCCTCTTGGGATCTGAATAAACTCCCAATATTTTCGGTATAGTTCCCGTTATTCCTGTTTCCTCCTGAACTTCTCGTATCACCGCTTCTTCTGTTGTTTCTCCATACTCAACAAAACCACCGGGTAATGCCCACTGTCCCCGAAAAGGTTCATTGCCGCGTTTGATGAGCAAAATCATCTTGTTTTTTATGATGATGCCATCAACCGTCAAACGAGGAAATTTCATGCAGTACAATACATAAGGAGGATAAAAAAACTATGATGTACCAAAAAACATAATATCTGAACTTTCATTAAATGATGTGCATTGGGCAGATGTTGCAGCAAAAAAACTATGTACAACTCAAAAGAAACATGTCCTAGCCACTGCCATAACGCCCTCGGGTCCCATTCATATCGGCAACATGCGGGAAATCTTGACTACAGATGCCGTGTATCGTTCACTTGAAAAGACAGGATGCACAGGGGAGCTCATCTATATTGGCGATACCTTTGACCCCCTACGAAAAGTGTATCCTTTTCTTCCCTCTCATTATAAAAAATATGTTGGAAAACCACTTGCTGAAATTCCCTGTCCCTGTGGATCCCATGACAATTATGCACAGCATTACCTCAATCCTTTCCTGGATTGTCTAAAAAAACTGGGTGTCCAACCCACTGTCTATCTCGCGCATGAGATCTATGGAATGGGAAAATATCAAGAAGCAATCAAGGTGGCTGTCCAAAAAACAGATGAAATAAAACAAATCATTGAGGATGTAACAGGGAGGACTCTTCCCCCTGACTGGATTCCCTTAAATATCCACTGCGGCAATTGTGGTAGATTGGATACAGAGATATTGGATCATCAGTATCCCTATGTTACCCACCAGTGTTCCTGTGGGCACAAGGAAACTATTGATATTCGGGTCAAGGGTACCTGTAAACTCCCCTGGCGGATTGATTGGCCTGCTCGATGGAAGATATTTCATGTCACCTTTGAGGCATTTGGGAAGGATCATGCGGCTGCGGGTGGATCTTGGGATACAGGGAAGATCTTATCTGAAAAAATATTTCATTATCCTCCCCCCATGCCCCTAGTTTATGAATTTATCCATCTGAAGGATAAGGGAGCCATGCATGGATCCACGGGTACAGCCATATCCGCTGAGGAAATGTTACAGATGACGCCGCCTGAAGTTTTACGTTTTCTTCTGATGAAACAAAATCCTGCCCGGCATATAGAATTTGATACGGGACTTGGTCTCTTAAATCTTGTTGATGAATATGATGAATATGAAGATGTTTATTTTGGTAAAAGCGATCCTAAGACAGGGATGAAAGAGGTTAAGCGTACCTATGAACTATCACAGCCCTATCATGTCCCGAGAAATATCTCCCCCCATATTCCCTATCGACATCTAGTTACACTTGCCCAAATAGGGCATACCTGGAAGGGTGTAAAAAAGATTTTGGTGAGAACAGAGCAAATATCCCTGGATTTGGATAAAGAGGAAGAATGCTATCTGTCACAGCGTCTTGAGAATGTTCAATATTGGCTGGATAATTTTGCCCCTGAGATGGTGAAATTTAAGATTTCATCTACACTGCTGGATATTGATTTAAGTTCCACTCAAAAAATATTTCTTTCCAGTGTTGCAAGGATTCTCCGGGAAACAGAATGGAAACCAGAGTTAATTCATTCAGCCATCTATACCGTGATTGAGGATTTGGAAAAACAGAAAAAAAAAGGATTTGCCGGGGAAGGTTTTCAAATCATTTACCAAGTATTACTGGGGAAAAAAAAGGGTCCACGAGCAGGATATTTTCTCTCCTCACTTGAGAAAGACTTTGTGATTAATCGCCTGGAGACGGCAGCCACGAAATAAAAATCCCTTGGTTACAACTCGTGGTTTAGATGCCATGTTTGACTTTTCTTTTGCCATCCCTATCTAAAACACGGATATAAAGATAGATATTATTGGTATATCTTTTATCACTCCCTTCCTATCTCCTTTTTTTGTTTTTCCCTTGGGTGGAGTATGGGCAGTACTTTTATAAATGATGATTGAATATTGGTGGCTGCTATGGCAAAGACAAAACCTGGGAAAATGTACCGGGAAATCAGGGGTCAGGCATTTACCCGGCGGAAATACATGGGTGGTGTACCCAATCCTCGTATCACTCAATATGACTTGGGAAATAAAACAGAAAAGTTTCCAGTGGCGGTTCATTTGGTGGTGGATGAGCAATGCCAGATAATTCATAATGCCCTGGAGGCTGCCCGTATTGCAGCCAATCGATATATTGAAAAACAATCGGGTCGGCTGGGTTATCATTTGAAGGTGCGTGTATATCCCCATAATGTTCTTCGGGAAAACAAACAGGCAACCGGGGCTGGTGCAGATAGGATTTCCCAGGGGATGAGTCAGTCATTTGGGAAAAATGTGGGGACCGCGGCAAGGGTTCGTAGAAGCCAAAAAATTTTAACTATTTCTACCTCCAAGGATAATGTTGAGCATGCCAAGATGGCATTAAAGCGAGCCGGGGCAAAGCTTCCCGTGCACTGTAAAATCAAGATAGAGAACCTAGGGAGTTAATCCTACAATTCTTTCACAGGCTTCTAGATATTTTTTACTTGTATTGGTGACCACATCCGGGGGTAATATAGGGGATTTTCCCTCTCCCTTCCAGCCAATACTGGCTAGATAATCCCGTACATATTGTTTATCCAGGGAGGGTTGAGAGACACCGGGTTGATAACGGTCAACTGACCAAAATCGTGATGAATCAGGCGTCAAAACCTCATCAATCACTATTACCTCCTCATCAATTAAGCCAAATTCAAATTTGGTATCAGCAATAAGGATGCCCCGTGATTTAGCATAGCTATGAGCATGGTCATACATCGCCAGTGATTTTTCTTTAAGGATTGAGGTTAACTCCTTTCCCACCACTTCCTCCATTTTTTTTTCGGATATATAGATATCATGTCCCTCATCAGCCTTTGTTGAAGGAGTAAAAATCGCCTGGGGAAGCTTTTCTGATTCCTCCATTCCCTGGGGTAATTTTATACCGCAAATACTTTTTTTTTCTTGATATTCCCGCCATGCAAATCCACTCAGGTATCCCCGGACGATGCACTCTATTGGTATTGCCTCTGCCTTTTTTACCAGCATTGTTCTTCCCTCTAGTTCCGGGTTTCCCCATACCTCGGGGGGGAAATCCTTCATCTGGGTGGATATCAGGTGATGGGAGTCCTTTATTTTATGAAACCAGAATTCAGATATTTTGGTAAGACATATACCTTTGAGAGGGATGAGGGTATCTAGTACCCGGTCAAACGCCGAGATTCTGTCCGTGGCAATCACCAAGAGATTATCATCCAAGTCATATACGTCCCGGACCTTGCCTTTTTTCAAAATTTTAAGATCTATATCTGTTGTTCCTACCGTCTTTGATTTCATGCCACTCCCACTCTTAATCATTTTTTAATCGGGGCATATACTTCTATGCTTGTAAACAAGACAATAAACATCTCTTATTATTGCATCCTTGTTTAATTGTCTCTCTGTCATATCTTTTCATATCTCCCAAGCCCCTATTTTTTTTACTTACTTTGGCGGTAATACTACTTGTTCTATTTATATTTACTTTCATCTATAACTCTCCGGAATCCATTTCACCGGCACGAGGGTGACCTCACTTCCTCAAAACCAGAAATCAGACATTTTATTCTTTATTTTAGGAATAAGAAAAAATGTAACATTTATAAGATTAGGGGCAATACATCTTTTTTTATAATATGGGAAACCCTTTTTTATCCCCCCGTGATTACACCTGCAGATTCCTTGAAGGGAATGTTGTATCAGTAAACCAGGGAAAAAATTTCATGATCTCAAAATATAAATATGGAATAATTGGATGCACCACTTGTCGTCAAGTTAAAGGAGTGAATCTTCATAATGTGACCACAAAATGTCCCCATTGCGGGAAAACCTTAAAGATCAAAGAACAAAGGATACTTTATGAGACAAGTAATGAACAAGAATTGCAAAAAATGGTTGGTAAAATAAATGAACAATTACAGAAGCATTAATGCTATTTTATGTGTAAGGAACAATCACTACAGATAGGGGATCTAAGGGGTGTACTACATTCCCCAGAATGTATCAGCCAATATTTTATTGTTGCTTGTCATGGTTTATATTCCACAAAGGACAGCCCAAAATATAAGGAAATGGGGGAACACTATAGTAACCAGGGCTACAATCTCCTCCGTTTTGATTTCTGGGGATGCGGCAAAAGCAAAGGAGATTTTTATCAATCAACTCTTACCAATAGACTCCGTGATTTAAGACAGGTTCTCTTATATCTAAGAAACCACTATTCTGACCCCTGTATCGGCCTTTTTGGTTCCTCACTGGGTGGAGTGGTCTCTATTTTAACGGCATCACAGAATCTATGGCCAGAGATTCATGTCCTGGTTGTGTGGTCCACTCCTTGTTTTTTTGATGGCCTAGAGGAGCTCCCCGTGCAGTTTAGAAACGATCTTGGAAAATATGATATATTAGAGGCAGCTTCACGTCTTCCCCCAACGCTTTTTATACATGGTACCCGAGATAATTTGGTTCCCTCATCGCATGCACGTTCCTTTTATAAGCGAGCACCTTCCCCAAAAAAAATTTATTTTTTTGACACGGACCATGGTTTTTCTTCACCTATAGAAAGACAGAAAGCCCTTTTGTTATCCCTTTCCTGGTATGATACATATCTGCGGTAGATTTTCTTAATAACAATTTTATACCTGTTATCTATTTTCTATGATAATGAAACATAAAAAAGAACACAGATCTGCAAGGATTATCCATGCACTATTTTTTTTATGTATGTGTACTTTCTTGATATCTCCTCTAGTATGCATGGGTGATGATATTGTAAAGACCCTTGAAGTGGGTGATCATACCATCTATGTAGAGCAAAAGGAAGACCTCAATGTTCAGGAAACCCTCCTTTTTAATTACACCGTTTATTATCATACAGGTAATAGTTCGGGGGTTAAAAAACCATTATCCTATAATGGCACTCTTTATTTTTGGATTTCTGGCAAAAGCAAAGACGTGGCTATTGAATGCCAGGGTTTAGATGTTGTATTTCAAAGACTAGTAGCTACAAATGTGTCCATAAATCTAGGAGAAAATAATTTGTCGATTCCGCCCAATGGACACCTCATGGTTAATTTGTCTTATTCTCTCCCCCCTCCATTTGATAAGAAACTTGTCTATAAAACAGATGCTCTAGAGGTAACCATTGCTGCAGAGGATTATCCCCGGGGGAATATTCCCATCCATTATGATTCTTTGAGCGACACCTATGTTTCCATTCTCGGGGCACAGGATAGCTCTTTTTCGTTTACTCTTGATTTTGTCTCGTCTCCCTCTTCCTCAATATGGAATATGGTTACTCTTGTTTTACTTGGGTTGGTTATCCTGTCGGTGCTTATACTCCTTTTTATTCGCTATCGCCCTAAAAAAGATAAGATAGCAAAGGAACCTACTGAGTCATTGGAATTGAGAAAAAAATTACTCATGGATATACTAAAAACTTTGGAAATAGAGAGAAGCAAGGGCAGGGTTCCTGACACCTATTATAGTGTTATAAAGGATGATTACAAGAAAGAGGCTGTGAAGGTCATTCAGGAGCTTGAAAAAAGAAAATAAAAAAAAATAGCGGGGCATGGATTTGAACCATGGATCTTCGGGTTATGGGCCCGACGGGTTTTCCTGACTACCCCACCCCGCTATATGGGTGTTATAGTTGTGCCTATAATAAAAACAAGTATTTATTAAAGTATCGTTAGTTAGCTTTGAAAACATTTTTAGGTATTTTATCCATACCTGGTGATGCTTTAATGCGGGGGTACCCGAGCGGTCAAAGGGGCAGGGCTTAGGACCCTGTGGCGTAGGCCTTCGAGGGTTCAAATCCCTTCCCCCGCATAATTTTACTAGTAAAATTTATTACCCTATATGGTATACACTATAGTATGCCAAAACGGGAAACCAAGACCGATACCATAAAAGAAAGAGCTATCTATGTGTATCTTCCCTCCTTTGATACTGCACAGAGATGGAAGGAGCTGTCTGAAAAGGCCGGAACATCCATTTCCAAGTTTGTCATTGAACATGTCGAAAATTCGTTAGGGCAAGAAGAGGGTGATTATGAACCCCGGATACACCTCGTAAAAAAAATAAATGACCTAGAAGAAGAAGTAACAGACCTGTACGAAAAGATCAGACCTTTATACCGAGAGCTAGAAACATTGGAGGCAAGAATCCACCGTAGACTTCAAAATCATCTTGATAAAGATGTTCTTGATGGAAACTGGGACTATTATCCTCTTCCAAAACCATAAAAAATATGGATTTGTTTGATTCGTGCAATCTTTATAAGTAAACAGTCCATTAGTGTGTCAAGGAGGCCTGTGTGTAATGAATAAAAAGGGTGGAGTTTTGGCAGTTTTCACTGTCACGCTACTGATTGTAACGGGTTTTGGGAATGTTGCCTATGGTGGTGATGATTCCAAGAATGATTTAAAAACAGGTAAACCATAAAGAATGTGAAAGGGAGGAAAAATATGGCAATAACTTGGGCAAGCATAGAATTTACAAATCCTGTAAAAATTACACAGTGGGATCCACCGTATAGGGCTGCAGTATATGCAATAATGAGAAAAAAGGACCCAATAAACAAGCCAAATACATATACTTTAATCTATGTTGGAGAATCTGGTAACTTATCTGACAGAGGTTTTTATAAAAGCCATCATAAGTATCCTTGTTGGACTAGAGAGGCAGGAGTAGATGAAAATATATATATCTCAGTTTATTTAATGCCAAATTCGACAGAAGAGGAAAGAAGAGAAATTGAGGGGAATATAGTTAAAAAAATTCATCCAGTTTGCAATGACTGATTCGTTGTTTCACCAATATTTTCAAGGTCGATAAAGATTTAAAAACTGTAAAATGATGTAATGTATAGCTACAGGGAAGTACATTTACTCACCATAAATGTGTGGTAGGATTTTATCCCCTATCATTCCCTGTATCCTCCAATTTTAAAGTTCTCCAAGATAATCAAATAGTCCCTTTTGTTCTTGTTCTGCTGTCACTTTTTCAATAATACCATTTAGTAAATCGTTGTTTTCTCTGATTGCATCTTTTTCTTTGATATAGAGATGCAGTTCCTTCTTTTTTCCTTGTTGATTTTCTATTGATATTTTTGTGCGTTCAAGTTCATGATACAAAAGTATACTATTAAGTAACCTGTTAAAACTCGGATTTAATAGCAATTCTTCTTTTAATGGAAATCTTTCTGGATATGAATTTAGGGTATAGTAGTAGTACGAGTTTCTGTCGAAAATCCGATATTTATTATAAATGAGACATTTTTCATAATGTTCTTTGCTTTTATAATCCCCTTTATTTACTAATCCCATGATTCTTTTTTCTCTATCAGCAGGAGTTTGTTCAAAGGGAGGCCTTGTTGGGGGTCTAGTTATCCCAACGAATCCTGCTGTAAAAAACTGTGTTAAAATATCAGATGGAACAGCCTTATTATATTTTGGAATAGGATTAATTTCTTTTTTTAAATGAGAGTAATATAACAGTACGTTCTTTAAACCCATAGTATAGTCAATTAATCTCATTAATGTCCTAACTCTTGCGAAATAGGTACTGCCTATATGGCTAGCGTTAAAATTAATCCAGATATTGGTGTAATTTTTCTCTTTATAGTGTTCAAGAATTGCCCTAATATGTTTCTGTGGAAGGTGGATTTGTATAGGTGCAAAAATTGGTTTTTTATTAAAATACGATAATATTCTTATACTTTCGTCTACAAATTTGACATAATCTTCGATAGAGATGTTTTTATGTTGTATTCTTACGTCAGGAGTTAATACAATTGTTTTTGAAGCTGTATGGATATAGTCAAGCAAACTTTCATATCCATCTTTTTCGATAGGTTCTATTATGGTTTTTTTTTCTCCTTTTCCATAGATATTTGTTATAAAAGGATTTTTTCCAAAAACAAGAGACAATGTTGAGAATGCATCGTCCCATAGATTTTTTCTTATGCCAAATATTTTATCTAACCCACGAATTTTTTCGCTTCCTGCCTCTTCTACCAAATATTTAATGTTTCTCAATGAACGCGGGTGAACAACATAGGACCAACTTTCATATATTGGTTTATCTATCTTCCCACTAACTAAACGGAAATCTTTTACATTTACATACTTACCATCTATTGTTTTGTACGGAGTAAAAATATCAATATTCTGTCTTTCTATCTTAACCTCCCGTATTGTATATTTGCTGTCTTTTGTTGTAGCAATTTCCTGAAAATTAAGATGAGGATCATATTCGCTATCAACCATATTTATTATCCTCAAATTCTAGTGTAGATAATATAGGTTTAACCAATGTATAGCGCTCTTTTTTGCCTATTCTAAATATATCTTTACCATTTTCAATTTCTTTGATTATTGTGTTCAATATCTCAATTCCAAAAGTATTATTTATCATTTTATCTTTATTACAGCTATCTCTGACGAATCCAATGCTGCCCACTAAATTATTTTTCAGATACGGGAAATGTCGTAATACAAAATTATATGCTCTTCTTTCATCTATCACTAGATACGAAAGACTATGCTGCAGATAAAGAAAGTGAGCTATTCCAATTGCTTCATATTCTCCATCTTCTTTATGTTTTATACTACGATTGAAATAAGGTTTAACAAGTTGCCAATAATCAACAACAATTGGTTTAACGGAATCTAAAAATTTATCATTATTGCTTAGAGGAGTGGGTATTTCTTTATTAACTCTATTACCAATATAAAAAAGGTAAAGGTTTGTAAAATGAAGTAACCAATCTATTCTATTAAGTTCTTCTGCAAAACCGATGTAAAACGATGCATCAGCTGATACACAATTTCTTTCCATTTTAATTGATTAATGATATATATCTCTCTTCATCCAAAAAACCTTTTCTCATTAATGATTTTATCAGTAACGGTTTTTGTTGATTTATATCTTCTGAAATATCTGAGTTTTGAACAAATTCTGGGTAGGTATCATAGATTAGTAAAAGCAATTCTTTCAAGGTTAACTTATCATAAAGTTCCCTCACCATTTTTATTCCAGCTAACAGATGAACAAATTCCTCCCTTTCAGCCATTTTTGAAAATAATCTCGCATATTCTTCGTTCCCAATATCAGTAACTACTACGCATCCTCCACTTATATTATCAGTTTTTTTTGGAGGGATATATTCCCAGTGTTCATCAAGATAAACTGGGTCAAAAATAGTTTCTTGAATTTCTTTCGAAAAAGGTCCACGAAAATGCTTAATAAACCTCAAGAAAGGCTGTATTTGTTTATCAAAGTTCCACAATAAAAAAACCTCTTTTTCAAGATGTAACATTGACATAGGCCTATCTACCATTCCCAGTACTAACAAAATGAAATTTTCAAGGCCTTTTTGTTTAATATCAATATTTACATTGTTTTCATCGTTCATTTTGCCCCCTATTGGTAAACCTTACTTGTTTAATAATATTTATTTTCATACCTATACCCCACTGAATATTTTAACTTTTAGCCAAGGATTATGATTTGATCCACACTTATCCCAAACGAGTTTATCACCCTTAGATAAATCTAGTGAATCAATAATAAATTTTGGAATCGTCGTTCGCAACGAATCACTATCTTTTGTATTGGGATGTAAGATCGTTTCATTTGATTTGGCGTTTTTGGGCATGATACTATAATACATAACCACTATTTAATATTTACCAATATAAAGGTATCAATATTTACCAATAAATTTATATACTCTTTTGGCCTATCCTGATCTTTCTTTAGATATCTATGAAAAAGTTTGCCAAAAAAAGGAACAAGATTATCAGGCCAATAAAGGGTTTTTAAATGGAATTAGTAAAAAAATACGATCAATTTACTCCCCTGAGACTCTTGAGCATATGATAGTGATAGATAGCCCCATGATTGGTACCCATAGAGACAAAGAACTAGCCGATATGGGACTATTTAGTTCTGTTTCCCTTGATAGAGAACAACCAGTTGAGGATATCAAAGACAATATCAAAGACAAAGAAGAGAAAAAAAAAGAGGAACAAAAACCATATGATGAAATAAAAACGGCGATAAAGAAAGAAGATAAAACAAAACCAATACCCCTCAAGAAACATCAGTATCTGGACCCTCCATTCTTTGGTCGTGTATGTAAATAATTGAAAAGATTTTTGTATGAAGAGTTCGATATCTCTTTTGAGGGATGTGGATGGACCCAAAAGAGATTGATATATCGGAATTTTGGTGTTGGAATGAGAAATGCCCAGATTATGGGAAGAAAGGACAAGGAAACATTGTTCCAAAGGAACAATATGGAAAAGACAATACTTGGTTGTTGGAATGTAAAACCTGTGGCCATTGTTTCAGTGAAAATAAAGGTACAGTGTTTTTCCAGTTGAAAACACCTAGGAAAGAAGTTCTTCGTACTCTTGCGTTGTTTCCTGAGAAAGGAAGTATCAGGGGCATAAGTCGAGCGACAGGTCATGATAAGAATGTTATCATGAATTGGCTTGATGTTGCTGGGGAGCATTGTAAGGAGGTTAATGAGTTTTTTCTGCATGATCTCGAATTAGATAAGGTCCAAGTGGATGAGATTTGGAGTTATATAAAAAAAAGAAAAAGACGTGACAGTTGATGATTCTAAAGAATATGGAACAGTGTATATATCAACAGCGATTAAAACAGATACGAGGGTGTTCCTTTCCCATGTGGAAGGTACTAGAACTACAGAGGATTATACAGCGTTGTTTTATGATATAGAAATGAAACGTTCTTTTCATAGCCCGATTCCAGTATTCACATCTGATAACTGGGATCCTATCAAAGAAGCCCTTGTCACGGTTTATGGAATTTTAGAGCATCCCCCGTATAAGGGCATCGGGAGAAAATCATATCCTGTGCTGATCCTACTGAGTGATTTGAAGTACGCTCAGGTTTGTAAAAAGCGGAAAAAAGGAAGAGTTGTTGAAATCGTTCAACGTGTTGTGTTTGGCGATCCTGATGAAGTCTTGAATCTTCTTGGTGCAGATCTTGAGGGTACCATTAACACGGCATATGTGGAAAGAATGAATCTTACCTTTCGAAATTCTCTCGCAAGGTTTATCCGAAAAACAATGAACACCAGTAAGAGAATGAAGATGCATTCACGAGCAATAGATTTTTTCCAGGCATGGTATAACTTTGTCAAACCACACAAGTCACTGAGGATATTAATAAACGACGGAAAACGAAAATGGAAACAAAGAACTCCCATGATGGCAGAAGGACTAACCGATCATGTATGGACTCTTGAAGAACTTCTTACATTCAAGGTGCCTGTTCAATGATTTCCATACACTACCCATTCTTTAAAGAGTTTTTTAGGGTGTTCGAAGATGACTTATTGGCTCTTGGTTTTAAGGCTGGTAACGGCTACCATAATCTAGGGGAATATTACCATAATTTGGATGAACTAGCAAAAGTCATATTGATACCTTCGTTACCAAAAGAATTACAAATGCTGCTATAAGATATAATCTCTTTCTTCTTTGGTTTATATGTTAGATGATTAAAAAAGGAAGATAAAACAATTGTTTATTGACCCCAAATTGGCCTACAGTGCCTATGTTGGCGGAACAGGTAGTGATAAGGGTTATAAAATGGGTGTCGCGGTGGATGGAACAGGTAATGCTTACATCACAGGACCCACTACTTCTAGTGATTTTCCTATGGTGAACCCCTATGGCGACACCTCTAATGGCTTTGATGTTTTTGTGGCGAAGTTTTCAATGGGGAGGGGCACCCTCTGACATTGAAATTCTTCCATCCTATAACACATACCGGGACACCTACATTAAGGGAACAATAACAATAATTAATTTATGCAATTAATAGTTTATAAAATAAAATATATATATATACGAAATTATATCTGGATTTCATGGAACAGCATACACACGAGTTTCATGAAGTATGGCACACAATTATACAAGAATTAAAAAAATTTTCACCCATCAGGACAAAAATGGGTAATGAATTAGGCATTACAGGCATCCAATTTATGTCTTTAAAATATATCAATTTTAATTATGACTGTAAACCCAGTGATATTTCAACACAACTTTCTGTCTCTCGCCCTGAAGCAACCCGTATCGTCGAGGTATTGGTCACCAAAGAGCTTGTTGACCGGATTCATGACGAACAAGATCGACGAATAACCCACCTTAGAATGACAAGCAAAGGCACAGAGAAATTTGAGGTTATTCTCAAAGAATTTAATGTTTTATTATCAAAAATCTTGGAAAAAATGAACGAGGATGATATTGAATCATTGATTAAAGGGATGAAAGCTCTGTCCCAGGTCCTGCACAACCTGGAATTAGAGAACTGATTCTTGTAATAAAAGAAAAAGGCGACTAAGATGATAATGCAACGACTAGGAAAACAACTATCTAGACACCCCAAAGCAACAATCGCAGCAACGATAGCAATAACCCTGATTGCTACAGGGTGCATACAAATATTTGGTATCACTCAGGAATTTTCTGAGGAACCCTTTATGCGTAAGATGGAGCTTGTAAAAATATCATATATTAAACGTTATTTTGCTTTTTTATCCTTTTAACTCTTGAAAATATAAGTCAAATTCTTCTAAGATTTTATGCTCATTTTCACGTTACTTTTTTAGCATAGACCAAAAATCTTTAGAGAAACCAGTAATAACCTGTTTAAGATGCTACAAACTAAACCATCGCTTAAATTCATGATTCCCTGGGTGTTTGCAACTCTTGTATTTTTAATGATTTATTTCAGCGGCCCCTCCTGTTATAATAGACTGGCCTTGGTGGCATCAGTAAATTTTTTAGACGTGATCTCAGGTGAAATAACAGCCATCTTGGTTGGTATTAATTCTGGCTTAAATCCCCTGGTCGTCACATCCTTTATAATTTTTATAGAATCGGATATTTCCCTTATTGTCGCCCTGAATTTTGATATTTTAAAAAAGCCTCCAAAAATGGGGAAACGGCTAATAACATACGAAAAAAAAATTAAGAACCTTATAGAAAAAAAGAGCTGGTTGAAAACTGCCGCGTTTTTCGGGGTGATATTAATCACAGCTGTTCCCTCATATGGCACGGGTGCTCTTCCCGCTACGATTATTGGTAGGCTATTGGGTTTAGGGTGGAAGAAAAGTTGGTTGGCTGTAACTATTGGTGCTGCTGCCCGATCGGTTCTCATCTCACTGATTATCTATTTCGGATACATTGTCCTTGCCTGAATAAAATATGGCTATAACATCTTTCCCTACTTCTGTAACTTTGTGGGCACCAAATGACATAAAATATTTTTTTAATCCCTCTGGTGAATAGTCCCAGTTCACTCTGTTGCGGTAAGGGTTAATGCCATCGTTGTCACCCAAAACCGAATCATAATATTTTCGAAGAAAATTTGGTAATGGAAAGTTAAATGCTTTGTAAGGCTCTACAACAATAAGTTTTTCCGTTGATTTCAAAGCATTTCGAACGAGGGGCCATTCCTTAGGAACCACATGGTGCAATACATCCGTGATCACACATACATGATTCCTTGGATACCCTGAGAAATCAAAAATATCTCGCAACTCTACCTTTCGTCCTTTTTTCTTTAAATATCTTATGAATGCTTGATTCAAATCCCAGCCGATATAATCACAACTTTTGTCTAGATACTCTGCCAAAATTCCTGTTCCACATCCCAGTTCAAATACGATATTGTTACACCCAATTTCCCCGGATATTATTTTATATCTTTCCCTAAGACTACTTCTATGCAATACCCGCAAATAGAAATTATATGCTGTGGGATGCATATATGGAATTGCCCTCATTTCCCCTCAACCGTATTATAAACTTCAATGATTTTTTTCCCTATCTTGTCCCATGAATAATCCATTTCTACCATTTTTCTACCCTTTTTTGCTAGATTGTCTCTAAGATTTTTATCACCTAAAAGTTTAATAATGCCTTTCGCCAACTCGTTCGGGCTATTTGGTTCAACAAGGCAACCACATTCTCCATTCTTGAGCACTTCAGCAATCCCGCCGACTCTCGTAGAGACTACAGGAACACCCGATGCCATCGCTTCTAACATAACTATTCCAAAAGATTCCGCTGTCACAGAGGGCAAAACAAAAACATTAGCAGAATTATAAAGATATGGCAAAAGGGAATCTTCTACAAATCCTAAAAACATTACATTTTTCTCTAGCCCTACAAGGCGAGCCAATGCTTTCAAGAAAGACAGAATTTTTCCGGTTCCAGCAATAACAAGAAGAGCATGTGGATATTTTTTAAGCACTTCCTTCATGGAAAAGATTAAAACATCCAATCCCTTCTTTGGGACAATCCTACCAACATATAAAATAATTGGATTCTCCCTTAACCCTAATTTTTCCCTTGCATATTCTTTTTTTTGTGGTTTAAATTTGGTAACAGAAACACCATTGGGAATTACCAGAGCTTCTTTTGGGGTAAAATACGAAATAAAATTTTTAGCGGACTCGCTTACTGCAAGGATCTCATCTGCCTTTGATATAGTCACCCTATATCTTGGATAGGCATAGCTTATGGCTCGCCAAAAGTGTTCATAATCTGGGAAAAAAGATACGGTGTGGGTTGTAAGTACACTTGAAATATCAAGCTTTGAAGCCAAGGAGAGGCTAACCAACGATAGCCTTGAGAATGCATGGTGAGCATGAATAAGGTCAAAATTTGATATCTGTGTTTTCATCTTTCTTGCTGCTAAGGGAGAAATGTTTGTTTTAAACAGTGGACCTTTTATACCCTCAATCTCTACAATTTTTATATTGGTGCTTGGTTTTTCATGATTATTTGTGATTATTGAAACATGTATTTTATTCTCCGTTAAAACCTCAGATAGTTCCCTCACATGCCTTGCTACGCCTCCGGCGTGTTCATCGAACCATTCCGTTACAATGGCAACCTTCATGCTCCTCACTTCATTCTCCCGTATATAAAACATAATTAGAATAACTCTTTATGCCCATTTTGATATTTGTATTAAAAATATTTCATATTTAAGCATAAATATATTCTTATAAAACATGTATCGTTTAAAATTCATCAAGCACCCCCCTAACTATCCTAATGAAATCTTTACCTCTGACTGTTTTTCAATTCTGTTCCACATTTTTTACAATATCTAGCATCAAATTCATTTGAAGTTCCACATTTTTTACATTCAATTGATTCTATCTCTATTTTAAACAAAGTTTTAGAAGATATTTCTTCAGCTGTCAAAGCTGCAACTTTCTTCGCTTCCGTTAATACCCTTTTTTTATATTTTTCAAAATCCTTTTTCATTAATGCCTCTTGGGCTATTGAATTAATAAATTCTGATAAACCACAAACAAAAATCCAAAAAACAAGATTTCCTTTCAGCAAACCTTTTTTATCAAAAATAAAATAGCCTTTTGACTCTTCACCAATTTTAGGGCTAATATTTTTCCAAATTTCACCTGCTTTTCTATGAATTTTTATAATAGAATTATAGGTAACTGGATATTCTTTACTCAATTTTTCCAAAAAAATTTGGATTTTTATTTCCTCGCTGGACTTTTCATTCATTTTCTCTTTTTCCATTTTCTTTACCGCAATAACGGATTTTAAATTTTTGGGCACAGGGAAATTTTCCCTTTAAATTTTGGCATTTATCAGTCCCCCGGTTTTATTAAATATATTGATCTATACTCCAATTTTTCCCATTCTTGCACTGGTAAAATATGAATATAATCTATACTTGTTAATCATAAATATTAATTACTGTGCACCTGCTCAAGTAAGTTTAAGGGCACTTTCTGGGCAAGTGATCTCCATTTTACATAATGAACATTTTTTTTTCTTGACGATTCCATTTCCATAAACTAATTCAGATAGCCATAATACTACTATTATTATCTTTATTGGATTAAATTCTTGAAAAATCCATGTGATATAAATAGCAAGGGGAATTAATACAAGAATACCAAAAATCAGAGGTATCACCAGCATTCCACTAAATGAATTGAAGTATTTGCTATCGCTAGGTTTGGATATTAAGGCAGATAGTCGACCTAAACCCATGCCACACCATTTATCATAATAATAACATTTTGGGCAAGCAAGTTTCGGATGCATAACATACACCACTATGACTCCAAAGGAAAAATATAGGACTGCAACAAGGGGGCGAAAGTACCAACCGGTGAGGGACCCCAATATAATCCATGATAACATTAACAGGTTGTTTAGTATGATACCTGATTTTTGATATTCCTCCAAACCGTTTTCATTGAGCTTTACTCTATATGTAATATTCACCCCCGATATTGATTTGCATGTTTATACTTTTATACATATATCATTACATCATAAAAAGCATTAGCTTCATAGCCTGCTCATCCCGGTAAGGGTTTTTGTGTCTTTAACCCCCTCAATATTTCTTATCTTATTTACCACTATCTTCCCAAGTGTGTCAAAATCTTTTGCTTCAATCTTTGTTATTAAGTCATATTCACCAAAAAGGGGATGGACCTCAATAATGTCTTTAATTTTTACTAATTTATTATACACCGCATGTTCCATTTGAGGTTTCGTTTGAATGAGAACAAATGCCAACATTCTCGTTCCTCTTTATTTCTCTTTTTTAATTATTTCTTCCATTTTTTCACCAAATTCTACTAATATTTTACTTAAAATTTCAGCTCTTACTAAAAAAATCCCCCAGTTTTCCATTTCCGTTTTACCTAATACCAAGAGTTTGTCCCCAGATTTTATCTTATATATTCTTCTTAGATTAACTGGAAGAGCAATCTGTCCTCTTTCACCCACAGTTACACAACCATAGAATTTGACATGTTCAAACATTTCCATTATTATCATTGAATAATGGTAAATATGATATTTATGATTTATCATCTAAATCATGATTATCATTAAAAATAAATAGCCTAACAGTATACTCCTTCTAACATTCACAAAAATCTAGGATTAAAGATAAGAAAAAAACAGAGAGATGAACAAATACTAACTGGAATTTTAAAAAAAAACCAGTGATGAAAAAAAGGGTGAATAGAAAAACATGGTAACAAGGCAATTGGGGTGGCAAATATCTGGCCATCCGACAACGGCAATCGCTGCGACTATTGTAATAACACTGCTTGCTGTAGGTTGCATACAAATATTTGGTATAGAACAGGAGTTTACAGAAGAATCTTTTTTGCCAGATATGGAGGTGGTCAAGGCATCTAATGAGATATCAGAAAATTACACCGCTACATATACTGTACCCATATTAGCTAAATCAAAGAATGGAGATGTCTTAACATCAGAGAGCCTTGTAGACATTCTTCAAGTGGAGAAAATCATTACTGCTGATGCGAAAATTGTACCTGCTCTAGCAACACCAGAAATGCCCTCATCAAATGTAAATTCAATAGCGGATACAATTGCACAAATGCTCTTAACCCAACAAAATATAACTACCTCTACATTTGAACAGAAGATTTTTGCACTTCAGAATTTGAATGATTCCCAAATCAAACAATTTGTTATGGAGGTATTAACCTCAAGTCAAACCCCACTTGAGATAAAGGGACTGTTTTCGATGCTGTTAACAAAAGATTTTAATATTACAGAAGGGAAAATTAGGGCGAAGGGCACCATAGTTATGGTAAGTTTGAACGGATCACTATTAACAGGGGGTATAACAGCAGGCCAGGGGACAACAGAAGATGATATACCAAAAATAGAGGAGAGGATGGATGCCCTTGTGAAGAATATAGAATTAAGATCAACTGAAATTAGTGTTATGGGAAACCAGATAGTCTCTGATGAGATTCAAGATGCATCAATTAAATCTATGGGGATACTTCTTCCAATTGCCTTTGGTTTAGTACTTGTTATTCTAGTGATTATATATAGAAATGGTTTAGATTTGTTATTCAGCCTCCTTGCCCTAGTTTTTGCAATAATATGGGTTTATGGCTTTGGCTCTGCCATGGGTTTTTCATTCAATCCCATGACCATTGCGGTTCCTGTATTGATTGTTGGACTGGGCATCGACTATGGAATACATATTACAATGCGCTACCGTGAAGAAATCAGGAATGGAAAGAAGATTAAAGAAGCGGTGGATATAACAATAAAATCAGTTGGAATGGTGCTATTACTTGCTACTATAACTACCGTTGTAGCTTTCTCATCTAATTTGATTTCTCCTATAGGCCTCTTAGGAGAGTTTGGGGTATTATGTGCGATTGGGATTATTAGTAGTTTTATAACTATGACTGCTTTTGTGCCTGCATGCAAACAACTTCAGGACACTAGAAAGTTGAAAAAGGGGAGAGCATTGACTGGGAAAGTGGAGGATAGTAAATCTGGTAAAGGAATAAAAGGTCTTAGGAAAATTGGCGAAACGTTTCTTGATAAAGCCATGAGTAGCGGGGCTGTTGCGACGGAGCATCATCCAATACCAGTTATTGTCATAGTAATCATTATTACCCTTGGTGCTGTTGGAGGGGCATTACAAATGGAAACAACCTTTAATTTTGAGGATTTCTTACCAGAAGATTTAGAGATAGCACAAGACCTCGAATATATGTTAAACGAATTTGAGATTATAGGAGGTATGACGGAAGAAGTTGAAATTTTAATAAAAAGTGATATTACTTCTCCAAAATTATTAACAGATATAGATGAGTCAATATCTAATATGGTAGATGATGAATATGTTATTCGTTACGGGGATAAACCAGAGGTTAGGTCGATACTGTCTTTGATGGATGACTGGGCAACAAACTCGGCAACATATGGTTTCTATGACCCAAATTTTGATGCAACTTTTCAAACAATATATAATGACATAATGTCACCTGTGGGGGTGCCAAAATCCAGTGCATCAAAACAAGATATTAGACAGTTATATGAATGGTTATATACAAACCCTAAATCATCCAGAGATACAAGATCGGTTTTGCACAAGACAGACAATGAGGTATATGATGGTACAGTTTTACGAGTTTCAGTAAATGCATTTGCAGATGACAATGAGGCTATCGAAACGCTTCGTTATGGTTTAAGGGAGGACATAATACCGTTAGAGGACAGCACAGATAAAACAGTACTGACTGGTGGTATCATTGTTACAAAGGTAGTGATGGATTCATTGAATGACAGTCAAATAAATTCATTGATTATCACACTTATCGTGTCTTTTATTATTTTAACTCTTGTTTTTTTGGTGGAGCGGCGATCTTTTGCCCTTGGAATCATAACCTTAATGCCTCTAATATTTTGTGTCATATGGACACTTGGAACGATGTATATAATTAGGATACCCCTTAATATCATGACAATTACTGTTGCTTCATTAACGATTGGTTTAGGAATCACTTACGGGATACATATCACTCATAGATTTTTAGAGGATCTCAAAAGGTATGATACCGTTAATGAGGCATGCCGTAGTACTGTTTCTCATACAGGTACAGCATTATTTGGGGCCGCATCAACAACCATTGCTGGCTTTGGGTTACTTGTGTTTTCCATAATGCCCCCTTTACAGCAATTTGGAGCGATAACTGCCTTAGCTATCCTATATAGCTTCTTAGCTTCAGTGTTTATCCTCCCGACATTCTTGGTGATATGGGCAAAACATGGTAAAAAATTCAAGGATTCCTCTCGAGTTAGGAAGGAAAGGAAAAAGTCACATCAGATACCCTGCCCTCAATGCAATCATAGAATAGAGGTTCATGAAAAAGCAAAGAAGTTTAAATGCCCCCATTGTGGCTTTAAGGCTGATTTTTGTTGATTAATCAGTAGGATAAATAAATCGAGGGGGGGCACTATTGCATGGTATGTTCTTTTTTTGCTCCTGTGAAAGCCTCCGTTTTTTTATATCTTCTCATCCTCTATATATCCTTTGTGCATACTCCTATCCGAGGTTCATTCTCCATAATGGCTTTCGCACAAATGGAGGGGGGCTCCTCAATCTAGCGACCGTAGTCGTGAGCTACAAGTAAAAAGACGAAGAGCCAGCACAGGACAAGCCTGACGGGTGAAATTCCTCCTGGTTCTTGAGTATCCAGTAGATGACCCTGAGGAGTTTACTGGCGGTGGCCACTATGGCAATCTTTTTGCCTCTCCGGTGGGCAACGTGGTGGTAGAATTGGGTGAGATGGGTATCGTATTTGAGGTGGATATGGACGCATTGGGTGAGGACCCATCGGAGCCATTTGTTTCCTGTTTTGGTGATGTGGCCATGGTGGGTTGTGTGTCCACTCTGCCGGGTTGAGGGGGTGAGACCGGCGTAGGAGCAGAGTTTGTGGGAATCCCTGAATCGGGTGATATCCCCGATCTCTGCCGTGATGAGAACCGCGGAATAATAGCCAATCCCGGGGATGGTCATAAGGAGCTGGGCATCCTGGTTCTCCTGGGCAATCCGTGATATTTGTGTGGAGACATCGTGGATTTGGTCTTCGAGTCCTTCGAGTATTTTTAGGTATCTTTGGATGTTGGGAAGGGTGAGGTTTTGGAGCCAGTGTTTTCCTTGTTTGGTGAAGATGTTTTTGTGGGGTGGCTCGATCCAGTGTTTGTGGAGTTCGGCACGGATCTTGTTTTTGAGTTCTGTCCGTAGTTTCACGAGGTAGGCTCGTTGTCTGACGATGTCTCTTTGTTCACGTATTTCTTGTGGGGGGAGGTAGCTGGTGGGCAGGAAATCACTCCGTAGTAGATGAGCGAGTATGTGTGCATCGATTTTATCGGTTTTGATTTTTGCTTCGGCGATGGCTCGTGTTTTGAGGGGGTGAGCCAACTTGACGGTATATCCGTGTTTTTCCAGAAGATCATAGGGTGGATGGGAAAAACTTAGGGCTTCTAGGGCAATGGTGGCTTCCCCTGTTTCTTGGAGGAATGTTAGGTAGTCCTCTTTTTTGTTGGGGAATGCTCCCTCTTTTAGGATCTTTCCTTGTTCTGTCATTATCACGCCGTATACTTTCTTTTTATGGACATCTAATCCTACATACTGCATGTATTTTTTTCACCTCATATGGTGGGTATGGCTTGAGGTATCCTAAACCTCTGCCCTTTTCTCTGTTGAGGAGGCTTTACATGCAATCTAGTAAAAACGCGTTCAAATCCCGGTATGAACACACCCAAACCACACGGGCTCAAATCCCGGTGGTTTCGGAGGTATATGATTAGAACTCAACATAAAAAGAATAAAGAGGAAAAAATCATTATACTTATTTAAAAAATCCTAATTTTTGATAGGTAGAGATATGTTGGTAATATTTATATAGTATTATTTTTTACTACAGGTAGGTAATATTTATATAGTATTATTTTTTACTACAGGTAGGTAATATTTATATAGTATTATTTT
>Ga0209121_10000224_pt1 | contig 59777 bp, 49 predicted proteins | sample Cruoilmetagenom3_FD_187292 | JGI IMG/M metagenome (GOLD analysis project Ga0209121, IMG submission 187292) | Oil polluted marine microbial communities from Coal Oil Point, Santa Barbara, California, USA - Sample 3 (SPAdes) (version 2) | ecosystem: Environmental > Aquatic > Marine > Oil seeps ...
CATCCTGAATTTATTTCAGGATCTGGTATGAGATGCTGAATCAATACTGAATCAAGTTCAGCACAGGGCCCAGCATGACAGAAAAAGGAGGGCAGAGGGCGAGGAAGAAATATTGGGAATATATACCATATAGTAAATTCCCTCCACAGGCGGGAGGGAATTGAAGGGAGGGGGGAAAGGAGAGGGAACCACCACGAATTCACAGATTTATAACGAATTACACAAAGAGAAGAGAATAATTTATTGCTTTAATTACACGAATAAGGAGAAATAGACATCAGACTTCAGACTTCAGACACCAGCCGAGAAGGGAAGGGAGAAGAAGAATAGTAAATAGAAAAGAAAGGGCAGACACAGGGGTCTGCCCCTACGATTACACTAACTGGGACAAATTGCACGAAAGGGAAAGGGAATAAATTAAAAAAGAGGAAAGGATTTAATCCTTTCCTCTCTCCTTCATTAACCTTCAATCCTTTACATTATTTTCATATTTTGATAAAATAACATTATGGAAGGGCTTGGATCATTTCTTCCTGAAAAAATTAAGAGTATATGTCTTGAAAAACAGGGAGCAATAAAAGGATATGCCGAAACTATATCCGGTGTAGTAATATTTGCCGACATATCGGGATTTACATACCTTACAGAGCATATTGTAAAGACAAGTCCGAACGGTGTCGATATTATTACAAAACTGTTAAATAAATTTTTCACTCCTCTTATAAATATAATAAAAACTTATAATGGGCAGATAATTCAATATGTCGGTGATGCCATTCAATTTTATATTCCTCAAATTGATTGTTCGGTTAAAGCAAATATATTGGAAAGTATAGATTGTTCAATGGAAATACTTTCATATATTAAAAAGCATAGAATAATTGAAATCGGCGGAATTGAATTTGATATAGATATTAAGATAGGTTTGTCTTATGGAATTATAAAACTTCATATAATAAATGACGGAAAAAAATATATCCCTGTATTTTACGGTGAGCCACTTATAATTTCTTCAAAAGCAAAAGAGAGGTGTGGGGAGCATAAAATTTCAATACCGTTAAAGGATATTCTAAGTTTGGACAATGAAATTAAATACAAAACAAAGGGTAAATATGCCATATTGGAACAATTTAGAAGTTCATATCAATCTCTGATTACCCCGAAAACCAATGTGATTGATAATATCTCTCCGTTCTTTAACAAGTTATTCGATGAAAATATTATGAAATTATTAAAATCAGATAAAATAGTGATTAATGAAAAAAGGCGGGTTGGAATAATAATCGTTAAATTGTACGATATTGATGAAACGAATAATATTTATAAATTCGAAGATTATATTTGTAGAGTGCGAAAAATAGCCGATATGTATAACATATATTTCAGTAAAGTAGATATCGGAGATAAGGGTTATACTTTAATGTTTATATCGGGGATTCCCGATGCAATGGAGAACATCGAGTATGTTTCGGTATGCTTTGCATATAGAATAGCTGATTTTAATTTAACACAAAAGGTTTTAATAAACTCTGGTTTTGTTTTTTCAGGCGAGATAGGTTCCGAAAGAAGGAAGGATTTTACAATAATTGGTGATGAAGCTAATAATTCCGGTAAAATCATAAGATTTCTCGATCATAAAGGGGTGTTTATAACGAAAAATGTCAAAAACAAGGTTAAGAAGGATTTCAAGATAAAGCAATATAGGAAATACAATTTTAAAGAAGAGCAATATCCCATAGATGTATTTAAGGTTGTATCACAATATTCCCAAACTGTTATTGATACTTTGTATAATAATCCACAGGATTTTAAAAGAAAAATTATTGAAAGAATTATTTCATCTGTAAAAGATAAAAATAAATATATCCATATATATGGGCAGGCGGGTACAGGTAAATCATATATTATTTCACAAATTATATATGAGATCAATATTAAAAACATATCAGTGATTAAAATCAAAAATTTCTCATTTGAAAAAGATGTTACATATTCTTTATTGAGAAGGTTACTGAGTGAAATAGCAAAAGAGTTTAAAATTAATGATCTTTTAAGTGCAAATAATATCAAGTCCTTTGTTAATGGAATAATCGGAAGTGACAAGCCTCAATATAGAATGTTTATATATTTTATCGGTCTCTTATTTAATGTCACAGTAAAAAATGTGTCAAGTATAATTATTGTAGACGGTTCGGAGAGTTTTAATATCCTTCTTGATATTCTATGTAGAGCAATAGAGTCATTGAAAAGTGCTAAATTGATGTTGATAATCGATGATGTATTTTACTCCGATAATGCATCAATCAAGATCATTAAAACACTTTTAAAGAAAATAAAATCTATAAAGATTATATTTTCAAGCAGAAGAAAAGGTGATGTGCTATATTTTTCTAAAGACACAAAACAATTTGAAATAAAAAATTTCAATAAAAAGGAAACAAAATTCTTTATTGAAAATATTTTGACAGGACAAAATATTGCAGAAAAGGTTATTGGCAAATTATTCAGATATACATTGGGCAATCCGCTTTTTATTAGTGAGACAATAAAATTATTATTTGAAAATAATCTGTTGATTTATAATATTGAACATAATAGAGTAATAGATATATTATTAGAAAGAGTTCCCGAAAGAATAAATGATTTAATTGCTTATAAATTAAATAATTTTGATTATATTACAATAAGATTTCTGAAGATAATTGCGGTAATAGGGGATGAAATTAAAATTGAGTTTGTTGAAAAGATTTTATTGAATTTCTTTGATAAAAATGAAATAAATAATCATTTGGATAAACTTACAGAAAAAAGAATAATAAAGAAAGTTGATATTCACACTTATGTATTTGAGACTCCATTAATAAAAGAGGTAATTTATAATGGTATTTTTGAAGATTTTAAAAACACTATTCACTATATGGTTGCTATTGAAATCGAAAAAGAATCGGATACAAGTTTGAACATAAATGCCGAACTTCTTTATTATCATTTCTATTCGGCAGGTGTATATGACAAAGCTTATAAATATGCAATTTTAGCGGGAGATTATGACTGGAGTGTTTTCAACTCGAACGCTTCACTTGATTATTACCTGAAAGCATTTAAACTTGCTAAGTCGGAAAATGATATTGATAATCAAATTGTGTCATTAAAAAGAGTTATCAATGCTTATATCTATCTCAATAGGTTCAACAAGGCGAATATTATGCTTGAAATACTTGAAATGTTTTCAGATAAATACAGGGACAATGATATTGATTATTTTATTAAGAAAAGTATGGTAAAGATATATCTAAAAAAAAGGGAAATAGAAAAATCACTTGATATACTTATGAATACCAGAAAAAAGTATTTGAATAATAAATACATATCGGGAGAGATAAATCTATTATTAGGTGAAGCTTTTAATAAAAGTTATAATTATAAAAAAGCGTTATCTTATATTGATAAGGCAATTAAATGTTTTAGAAAGTATAATAACAGAGAGAAATCAGCAAAAGCGTTTGTAATTAAAGGTGATATTTTAAGTAATTTAAATAAATATAAAAAAAGTAATTGCTTTTATGAACTGGCTGGGAATATATTTTATGAATTAGGGAAGAAGGATAAGATTATAGATGTATTAATCAATAGGGGAGTGCAATCCGAGTTGATGGGGGATTATAAGGATGCATTTGGTTTTTATACTAAATCAGCTAAACAAAGTAGAGATATAGGCTATTATGAAGGAGAAATTGATTCTTATATGAATTCAGGTATTGTAAAAAGAAAGATGGGAGATTTTTCCAACGCAATTAAATTCTATGAAAAAGGTTATTTGCTCAGTAAGGAATTTGGTCTCGAACATAATATTATCAAGTTTCTTACGAATCTTTCACTTCTATATGATAGTAAAGGAGATTATAGCCAATCAATAAAATATGCCAAACAATCACTGAAAATGTTACTAAAAACAAAGGATTCTCATGGTATCGCCAATCTTTACAATAATATCGGAACGATATATTGGCATTTGTCAAAATATAACAGGGCACTTGATAATTATAAAAAATCTTTAAGTATGTTTAAAGAAATTAATGATATTCCTTCGATTGCACCTGTAAGTCATAATATCGGTTTATTAGAAATGAGTATGGGCAATATGACTGAAGCAATTAAGCTATTTAAGGATTCCTATAATATTTATATGGAAGAGAATAATTATACATATGTGATCAGCACTTTAAAATCAATGGGTTTACTTTATCTCAGAAAGGGGGATTTCGCAAAATCACAACGGTATTACAAAAATGCATTGCAATATGTTCATAGGACAGATGACAGATTTGAAATATTAGGGCTATATATCGGCATATCTTCACTTTACCTTGAAACCGGAAATCTTCAAAAGGCATACTATTATATTCGAAGAACGATTGCTATGTTAAAAAATCCGCGATTAAATTGGTATAAAGGGTATATATATCTAAATGTATTACAATATCACTGCCGGAAAAGAAATCATTATTTTATTAAAAAATATATCGGTAAGTTTATTGAAAGTCCGGAATTATTAGGTGATAAAGAATTGATGTGCAGGTATCTAATAATGATAGGAAAAATTAAAATGGATTACGATAAAATAGTTTTACATAAATCAGTAGATGAAATACTGGAAGAGACAATAAAGATCGCTAAAAAAAATAATTTGCTATTTTTTGAAGCAGAGGCATACTATCACTTGGCAATGTTCTGGAAGCGGGAAGGGGATAAAGATGTTTTTAAAAAGAATCTAAAAAAATCATTGGAGATATATAAAGTGATAGGAAATAAGAAAAAGGTTAAATTGATTAAAAAATATATATAATTCTTTCTGTATATTGATATGTTTATAAATCACGCAACGCAGTGGTTTGTGTCCGATAAATGTGATTATATCTTGACATAATCATTTTAAACACTTATATTAATAGCGAAAATTTAGTTTGCGAGAGTGGCGAAATTGGCAGACGCGCTGGATTTAGGATCCAGTGGGGAGACCCTTGGGGGTTCAAATCCCCCCTTTCGCATTTGAAAATAAAAAAGGAGTTGATTGTGAGTAAAGGAAAGATAATAAAAAAGGAACACAAAAAGGATTGGTTATTATCACTTACTATAGAAATACCTAAAGAGGAATTTAACAGGAAAGTTGATTATTTAGCTAAAAAATATAGTAAAATAGTACAAGTACCCGGTTTTAGAAAAGGGAAAGCTCCGGTATCTGTTATAATGAAAAAATATGGCGATAGTATCGAACAAGAAGCTTTTGATGAACTTATGGAGAAAACATATAAGTCTGCATTAATAGAAGAGAAAATAATTCCGGTTGCTATCGGAAATATAAAGGACTTTAATAAAGAATCTCTTTTATATACTGCTGAGATAGAGATAATGCCGAAAATCGAAGTTGAGAGATATAAAAATATCGATATCGAATATGTACCGGTTAAATATGATGACAATACTTTGGATGTTGAAATAGACAATTTGAGAAAAAGAAACGGTGAATTTGTTCCGGTAGAAAGACCGTCTTCGTATGGTGATTTGATGATAATCGATTTAAAGGCTTATGATGAGAATAATAAACCTGTAAAAGATTTAACAATGGAGAATTATGGCATCACACTGGGGGACGGATATGTATTTGAGGAGGTTGAAAAGACTCTTTTAGGAATGAAAGCCGGACAGGAGACAAATATTCAGTCTGTGGTTCCTGATAATTACAAGAAACAAGAGTTAGTCGGAAAGGAAATTGATTTTAATGTAAAGGTCAAAGAATTGAAAACAATACTTTTGCCAAATCTTGATGATGAATTCGCAAAAGATATGGGATATAAAAACCTTGAGGAATTAAGGGAATACCTAAATGAAAATATTAAAAATAGAATGAAAGAGGATGAAAGATATAAAAGGGAAAGTGTTCTTTTTGATAAGATCATTGAACTTAACCCTTTCGGACTTCCGGAATCAATTGTTAATGAGGAAGCTTTATATTTTGTTAGACAGTATCATAAAAACGAAAAGGATAAAAAGAAGAAGGAAGAATTAACTAAAATTTATAAACCGTTAGCTGAAAAAGTAATCAAGAGGGAGTTTATCATCAATAAAATTTCTAAAAAAGAAGGAATTGTAGCCGAACAAAGTGAAATAGATATCGAAATTAAGAATTATGCTGAAAGAATGAAAATGAATTTAGAAGAAGCTAAAAAGAAGATGGAAGAGGAGGATGATTTGACTTATATAGAGGAAAAAATTAAAAGTAAAAAAACAGTTCAATTCCTTCTCGAAAATTCAAATTTTATTCAAAAAGAGGAAGAATTGCCGGAGAAAAAGAATGAAAAATTAAATCCAGATATGGATAAGGGAAGAGAAATCAGTAAGGAGGAAAATAATGTTTAGTGTTCCGTATGTAATCGAAAGCACAGGTAGAGGGGAACGCGTCTATGATATATATTCCAGACTCTTAAAGGACAGGATTGTATTTCTTGGGAATCAGGTCATAGACGATATGGCGAATATAATAATTGCACAACTATTATTTCTTGAAGCTGAAGAGCCGGATAAAGATATTTATTTATATATTAACACACCGGGAGGTTCGGTTTCAGCCGGGCTTGCAATTTATGATACAATGCAATATATAAAACCGGATGTCGCTACTATATGTATAGGTCTGGCAGCCAGTATGGGGGCATTATTGCTTTCCGGTGGCGCAAAAGGTAAAAGATTTTCATTGCCAAATTCAAGAATGTTAATTCATCAACCGTCTGGAGGGACGCAAGGTCAGGCTACGGATATAGAAATCGAAGCGAAAGAAATTGTCAGAATCAGGAAAAATTTAAATAATATCTTCGTTCGTCATACCGGACAAATTTTAAAGAAAATTGAGAAGGATACAGATAGGGATTTCTGGATGTCTCCGGTGGAAGCAAAAGAATATGGGTTAATCGATACGATAATTGAAAAGAGGAGTGATGTGATTGAAGAAAAGAAATGATGAGGAAAATAATGAATTGAAATGCTCATTTTGTAAGAGAGGACAAAATGAAACCGGTGGTTTAATTCACGGATATGATGGTTATATCTGTGAAGATTGTGTCTTAGCGATTGCTGATGCTGTTTATAATATAAGAAAAAAAAGAAAGGAAAATAATATTTCACTGGGGACTATTGTACAAAATACCCCTGCTGAATTCAAATCCGAGTTGGATAAATATGTAATAGGGCAGGAATATGCAAAGAAAACTGTATCTGTAGCGATATATAACCATTATAAAAGAATAAAATATAATTTAGAAAATAAAAATAAGATTGGAAAAACCAACTTGCTATTTTTCGGTCCAACCGGGGTAGGGAAAACATTTCTTGCTGAAATAATTGCGAAATTTATAAATGTTCCTTTTGCAATCGCTGATGCGACATCTATAACAGAAGCAGGTTATGTAGGTGAGGATGTAGAAAATGTGCTTTTAAAACTGGTAGAGAATGCAAATTATAATATCAAGAATGCCGAGCTTGGTATTATATATATAGATGAAATTGACAAAATAGCGAAATCGTCAGATAATCCTTCTATTACGAGAGATGTTTCCGGAGAAGGCGTTCAGCAGGCATTGTTGAAATTAATCGAATCAACAATCGCTAACATTCCACCTAAAGGTGGAAGAAAACATCCTGATCAAAAATATATAAAAATTAACACCGAGAATATTCTCTTTATATTTGGGGGAGCTTTTGTGGGATTAGAGGATATAGTTCAGCGCAGAATAGGGAAAAAAACTCTTGGTTTTGGGCAAGAAATTATACCGAAAGGAGAATACAGAGATATTAGCAAAGCCAAACCTGAGGATTTTGTAAAGTATGGTCTAATACCTGAATTTATAGGTAGGATTCCTATACTTGTTCCATTTGAGAATCTTGATGAAAGTATGTTAATTAGAGTGATGAAAGAACCAAAGAATTCTTTATTAAAAGAATACCAAAAGATGCTATCATTAGATGATTGCAATCTTTTATGGGAAGAGGATGCACTTAAGTGTATTGCAAAAATAGTTCATAAACAGAAAACAGGCGCAAGAGGATTAAAGGGGATAATCGAATCGGTTTTAATGGATGTTATGTATGAAGTTCCGTCAATTAAAGGTAAGAAAAAATGTGTAGTTAACAAAAAGAGCATTAAAGAAGGGAATCCCCTTGAAATTATAAAGGTAGACTGATATGAGAGAATTGATAGATGTACCGACATTACCACTGAGAGATCTTACAGTATTTCCATATATGGAAGTTCCAATTATTGTAGGGCGAGAGTATTCGATTAAAGCAATCAATAAGGTGCTGAAAAGCAATGAAAAATTATTATTTGTAGTATCCCAAAAAATTGCTGGTGTAGAAAACCCACGAGAGAAAGATCTTTACAGATATGGAACATTAGTAAATGTAGAGAAAGTAATAAAATCACAGGATGAAACAATTAAAATATTGGTAAGAGGACAGGAAAGAGCAAGAATTGTAAATTTCAAAACTAAAGATGCATATCTGTCCGATTTGGTAATTGAACCACTTAAAAAAAACAAAGGGAAATATGTTGAAGCTCTCGTAAGAAAATTGTTAAAATGTTTCAATAGTTATGCTAGCCTGAAAGAGTATTTTCCCCCTGAATTTTTATATGAAATTCAACATATTAAGCAATATGAAGAACTTGCATATATTGTAGCATCGAATATTGATATAAAACAGGAGCAGAAGCAAAATCTTATAGAGATAAAACAGCTAAGAGAGCTTTTATTCGAGCTCAATAATATTTTAATTACCGAACTTGAATATATTGCAATTGAGAAAAAGATTGAAAATTCGGTAAAATCACAACTATCGGAAGGGCAAAGACAATATTATTTAAAAGAACAAATTAAAGCGATCAAGAAGGAACTTGGAGAAAGTAATATTGACAAGGAAATGATTGAATTGCATAAGCGTATCTTAAACGCAAAAATGCCTAAGGATATAGAAAGAAAAGCTATAGGAGAATTTAGTAAATTATCCAAAATGATGCCAATAAGTCCGGAAGCTGCCGTTACAAGAACATATATTGAATGGTTATGTGATTTACCCTGGAAAAAATATACAAAAGATACACTTGATATCGGTGCGGCAAAGAAGATATTGGATAAGAATCATTATGGTCTTGAGAAAGTTAAATGTAGATTGCTTGAATATCTTGCTGTTTTGAAACTTGTAAAAAAAATAAAAGGGCAGATTATATGTTTTGTTGGAGCTCCCGGTGTTGGTAAAACTTCATTAGGGCAATCAATCGCTGAAACCCTTAACAGGAAATTTGTAAGAATATCACTTGGAGGAGTACATGATGAAGCGGAGATTAGAGGACATCGAAAAACATATGTAGGGGCTTTACCCGGGAAAATACTACAACAAATCAAACATGCAGGTACAAGAAATCCTGTTTTTCTGTTGGATGAGGTAGATAAAATAGGTAAAGATTTTCGAGGAGACCCCGCTTCTGCATTATTGGAAGTCTTGGATCCTGAATTGAACAATACATTCATGGATCATTATCTTGAAGTACCTTTTGATTTTTCCGATGTTCTATTTATTGTAACAGCAAATACGATACATACGATTCCGCCTGCTCTTTTAGACAGGATGGAAGTTATATATTTACCGGGATATCTTCCTTATGAAAAAATGAATATAGCAAAGAATTTTCTTATACCTAAGGAATTCAAGAACAATGGGATAATAAAAAGTGATCTTGGCTTTAAAGATGATGCACTGGAAAAAATTATAATGGAATACACATATGAAGCCGGAGTTAGAAACCTTCAAAGGGAAATTGCTAAGATTTGTAGAAAGATTGCAATGAGAAAAGTTACATTTAAGAAAACGGGAGTGAAAATAACAAATAAAAATATAAAAAAATATATCGGTGCCCCGAAATATATTCAAACGGATATTTTAGAAAGCAGAATAGGTGTTGCTACCGGTCTGGCCTGGACTGAGAATGGGGGAGATATTTTAAATATAGAAGTAGTTCCAATACCCGGACAGGGACATCTTATTCTTACGGGTCAGCTTGGAGAAATAATGCAGGAATCCTGTAAAGCTGCGGTTACATATATTAGAAAAAACGCTTCTAAATATAGTATAAAAACCGATTTTAACAAAAAGTATGATCTGCATATTCATGTTCCTGAGGGAGCAGTTCCCAAGGATGGTCCTTCGGCAGGTGTTACTGTAGCCTCGGCAATACTGTCATCATTGATTAAAAAACCTACAAATAGGAATGTAGCAATGACAGGCGAAATCACAATTACAGGTGAGATATTGCCTATAGGTGGTTTACAAGAAAAAATCGTTGCAGCACAGTTAAAGGGTATAAAATCAATAATTATTCCTGATAAGAACAAAGCTGATTTTGAAGAATTACCTGACAATGCTAAAAAGGATATTAAAATCAATTATGTACACAATTTAGAGGAAGTTTTTAAACTAATATTTTAACATGATAGATATTATTAAAAAAGAAGGGGTTAAACCCGTAAGGATTTTAATAACAGGTTATATAGTACTTATAGCAATAGGTACCATATTATTGTCATTGCCAATATCCCATAATGGTATATTTTCCATAATCGATGCCGTATTCACATCTGCATCTGCTGTATGTGTAACGGGTCTTATAGTTAAGGATACACCTGTTTTTTTTACTCCGTTTGGAAAATCTGTACTTCTATTATTAATACAGATAGGTGGTATAGGATATATGTCAATAATAACATTATTTGCCGTATTAATTGGTAGAAAGATGACATTTCAAGAAGAACTTATGATTAAAACATCATATAATCATGTATCTATGGATGATATAGGTAAATTTGCTTTGTCAGTTCTTAAATGGACAGTCGTAGTGGAAATTCTCGGTGCTATAATTTTATTTTTCAGATTCTATTTAATATATAAGTTTGACCTGTTTCATTCTTTTTCCAAATCAATATTCCATTCGGTTAGCTCTTTTTGCAATGCAGGTTTCAGTCTTTTTTCCACCAGTATTAAAGGATATTATAATGATCCGATTATTGTAGGAACGATATCTCTATTAATAATACTTGGAGGATTAGGTTTTTTTGTCTTAAGGGATATATACTCTTCGATTTTAAAAAAACGTAAAATTACGGTTCATAGTAAAATTGTTTTATCTACTACATTACTCCTTATTGTAATCGGTATAATAGTAATATTAGCAATGGAGAATAATTCATCATTAATGAATCTTTCATTAACGGATAAAGTATTTATCTCATTTTTTCAGTCGGTAACAGCGAGAACAGCCGGTTTCAATACAATAAACATTTCTTTGTTGACTAATGGAACATTATTTTTTATAATTATATTAATGTTTATAGGTGCCTCCCCTGGTGGTACGGGTGGAGGAATTAAAACTACAACATTTAGTGTTTTGATAACAGGTTTAAGGAAATTAGTAAGTAAGGATGATCGTGTGGATTTATTTAAAAGAAACCTCTCAATTAATTCAATCAATAGAGCGTTTTTCATTTTTACCATTTCGTTAATGTTTGTAATTGTTTCTTTACTTCTATTGCTTGGTACTCAAAATTTGCAAGGCAATGCATTAAATATTATTTTTGAAGAAATTTCTGCATTTGGGACTGTTGGTTTATCAGCAGGTTCCGAAACTATTACTAATACAAGTTTGTCTGCCGATTTTAATTCGTTTGGAAAACTGATAATTATTATAACAATGATCTTTGGGAAAATTGGTCCATTCTCAGTTGCTTTGGCTCTTGTGGAAAAAGGTAAGAAATCGAAAATTCAATATCCTCCTTTGGAAATTATAATAGGATAGATAATATGAAAAAATATGTTATTGTCGGTCTCGGAAGATTTGGACAATCTGTTGCAATGAATCTGGCGAAATTAGGAAAAGATGTGATTGCAATTGATAAATCCCCGATTAAGGTTGAAGAGATTGCTGATTTTGTTTTTCAAGCTGCGTCATGTGATGCAACAGATGAAAAAAATCTAAGAGATCTTGGTTTAAGAAATGCTGATGTAGCAATTGTAAGTGTTGGAGAAGACATATCATCAAGTATTTTAATTACAATGACTCTTAACGATTTAGGAGTAAAGAAGATAATAGCAAAGGCTCTTTCTCCTATGCAGGGAAAGGTTCTTGTAAAAGTAGGTGCTGATAGAGTAATTTACCCTGAGAGAGATATGGGGGAACGATTAGCCAAGAAACTTGCATCACCTCAACTATTTGATTTAATAGAATTAACATCCTCTCACAGCATAATAGAAATATTAACTCCCGAATCATTTGTTGGTAAAACATTAAATACTTTATCTTTAAGAAAAAAGTATAAAATCAATGTTATTGCTATAAAAAGAAATATACCGGAATTGAGCGAGAATGGTGCTACCAGTTTTGAAGAAAATATCCTTCTTTCACCGGGACCTGATGAAGAAATAATGAAAGGGGATATACTTGTCATTTTAGGAGAGTCTGATAAATTGAGAATAATCGAGCATCTTAAATGATGGATAACAATGTGAATAAGCTGACTGAATATATTGAAGCAGGAAAGTTTTACTTTCTAAATCAGAAATATAATGAGGCTTTGCTATATTTTATGAAAGCAATAGAAATTGAACCTGATAATATCGAAGCTCTCTATAGTGTTGGGATTCTCTATGAAAGTATAAATGAATTTGATAAAGCAATGGATTATTTCAAAAAGGTAGTAGGGCTTTCCCCCGATCATAATGATGCCTTGGCGCATATAAATAAAATATCTAAGAATGAATGATTGCCAAATGATAAGATTTATGATAATAATATAGTATATGGATAGTCTTTATCAAACAATAATTAATAGTTTGTCAAGTGCAATGATAACTGTTGATGTGAATGGAAGAGTAATAAGTGCTAATATTCCTGCTTTAAGAATATTAGGTTATGATAATGATAAAAATATTATAGGGGAACATATTGATGAAATACTTCCGGCTAATGGTTCGGTAAATCCATTTATTGAATCGATTAATAAGAAAAAGCCATTGAAACGTAAAGAATTTACTGTTATTAATAAAAAAGGGGAAAAATTATATTTAGGGATTACCACATCATTGATAGAGAATGCAAAATATAATTTTACGGGAGTTATTGGATTAATGACGGATTTAACAAAAATCAAGAATATGCAAGATAAGTTAAAACAAAAAGAAAATCTTGCCATATTGGGTGAGATGACAGCGGTTATGGCACATGAAATAAAAAATCCTCTTACCGGTATTAAATTTGGGATCGAATATTTAAAAACAATTTTAGAGGATAATCAAGATGCCGTAGAATCAATAGAGCTAATACTTAATGAAATAAAACAATTGGAGAGAATTGCAAGAGATATGACCAGTTTCGCTAGAATGCCAAATATTAACAGTGAAAAATTTAATCTTGTGCAATTAATTGAAGATAAAATAAAAATTCATAAATCTGAAATGAAAGAAAAAAATATAAACATTAATTTTGATAAATGCTCGGATTGTGTAAATTATTATGGAGATCCTTATCTCTTAAGTGAGGTTTTTAATAATTTGTTACGCAATAGTATTGAGGCATTTGATAATTCATGCAATAAAAAGAATATAAATGTAGAAATTAGATTTAATGATGATAATGACACTTGTTTAATAATAATAAAAGATACGGGTATTGGTATTAAAGAGGAGAATCAAAAAAAGATTTTTATGCCATTTTTTACAATGAAGAGGGGAGGAACAGGACTTGGACTTCCGACAGTTCAGAGAATTGTAATTGCACATAATGGGGCATTAACATTAAATAGCAAACTGGGAAAAGGAACAACCTTTATTATTGAATTGCCAAGCATTATATGTAATGAGTGATTTATGGAAAGTAGTATAAATATCCTTATTGTAGATGATGATAATGCAATAGCGAATTTTCTTAGCAAGATGCTTTTAGCTGCAGAAGACCTTGATTGTGATGTAACTATAACTCATTCAGCTGAGGATGGCATTCATTTAATCGAGGAAAGTAAATTTGATATTATTATACTTGACATCAATTTACCGGGAAAATCAGGGATAGATTTTTTAATGGATATCAATAGCATAGATCCGGATATCGAATCTATTATTATGACTGGAGATGCCTCTCTCGAAACAGCATTGGATGCTCTTAGAGAGGGGGCTTATGATTATCTGCAGAAACCATTCACAAAGGAACAAGTAATAACAACTATAAGAAATGCTACTCAAAAAAGGCAACTTACAATTGAAAAAAGGGAATTACTCAAGAATTTAAATGATGTAAATGAACAACTTGAAAAAGCCAATCAGATGTTAACCGAGAAAAAAATATTATTGGATACAGAACTTGAAAAGAAAGTAGAAGATCTTACAAATATTAATCTTTTTGTAAAAGGGATTACTCCGCAATTAGATTTAATTAAATTGTTCACCACTATACCGCGTTTTATCATTGACTTGTTTGGTTTTAAAGGCGCTGCAATAGTAACATTTAGCAGACATAATTTTGTAGTGCATACTGCTATGAATACAGACGATGACTTTAAAAAAGGAGAGGTATATTCAAAAGATAGTGCTCTTATAAATGAATTGATAAAACCACTTATAATAAAGGATATAGGACAGATAAGCAAGAAGGGTTTATTTTATGTTTCCACTCCCTTAAAGGCAGGAAAGAAATTATTAGGAATCCTTTTAATTGGAGATGAAAGGAATAATTTGTTGGAATATTATGGGGAGGAACTATTTTCTACAATAGCAGGCAATGCAACACTTGCTATTCAAAATGCCCTCTTTTTCGATAGCTCTAAAAAAAGCTATCTTGAGTCGTTATTTTCATTCTTGATTATTCTTGAAACCGAGGATCCTGGACTTCGCGAACACTCGGAGAGAGTTAGTAATATTGCAACTAAGATTGCAAAACAATTGGAACTTGATGATGATATTGTTACAAATATAAGATATGCAGGATTACTTCATGATATCGGAAAAGTTGGTGTTATAAAAAATATACCGGGTGATTCTATTGTGGATAAAATCAAGAAGGTACATAAAAATACTGAAAAGATTATTAAACCAATCTCTTTTCTCTCAAAAGGACTTGAATATTTACATTTCATGTATGAAAATTTCGATGGAAGTGGTTTTCCCGAAGGGAAATCGGGAGATGCTATTCCGATTGGAGCACGAATACTTGCTATCTCGAATGCTTATGATGAAATTTATTTACAGCTTGTTTCCGCAGGTAAGCGTAATGACATCCATAATGAAATATTAATTGAATTGAACAAACATGTAGGAATAAACCTTGACCCACGAATTTTTGCTATTCTTCAAGGCATAACATTTTAGAAGAATTAGCAAAAAAAGGGGCTAATAATGACGAAAATTCGTAAATCAGCTGTTGCCGGAAGTTTCTATCCATCAAATGTTAAAGCTCTGAATAAGATTATTGATGGAATGTTGAAGAATGCAGAAAATATGGGTTTTGTTGAAATAAAGGGTTTAATTTCACCCCATGCAGGATATATTTACTCAGGTTCCACAGCAGCAAAAGCATATAAGCAAATTGAAGGAATGAGTTATGAAACTGTTATAATAATCGGTCCAAGTCATAATTCATATTTTAATGGCATATCAGTTGGAAGCTTTGATGCTTTTATGACTCCATTAGGTAATGTAAAGGTTGATAAGGATTTTATTAATGAGATGAAGAAATTTACATCTGATAAAATATGTTCGGATATGCCACAGATACAAGAACACTCAATTGAGGTGCAAATACCATTTTTACAAAAAACCCTTAATTCGAATTTTAAAATCGTGCCGATAATTATGGGTAATCAATCACAGAAAAATATTTATGATCTTGCGATGTTACTTTATGAAATCGGAACGGATAAGAATCTGCTAATTGTTTCAAGTTCAGATCTTTATCACGGTTATAATTATGATGAGTGTGTCAATGAGGGTAATAAATTTGTAAAACAAATTCTAACATTCGATACAGATACAATTAGTAAATATGTAGAAGATAAGGAATTTACTCATATGCCCATCGCATGTGGTACCGGACCAATTATATCCAATTTGATTGCATGTAAAATGTGGGATTATAAGCGAATAAAGCTTATGGATTTCACAAACTCTATTGATGTAACGAATCAAAATCCCGGAGGATATGTTGTGGGATATTCAAGTTTTGTAATTTATAGGAAATGACAATGTTTACAAGAGAAGAGAAAATAGAACTTATAAGTCTTGCCAGGCAATCAATCGAATCAACTCTACTTAATAAAAATGAATCTCCTGAAACGAAATTTGAAAATTTAAAAAAGAAAGGAGCTGCATTTACTACACTTATGATTGACAATATACTTAGAGGATGTATAGGTTATATACAAGCTGTGAAACCATTATATATCACCGTTTGGGAAACTGCACAATCAGCAGCTTTTGGAGACCCTCGTTTTCCGTCACTTACTAAAGATGAATTTCCAAAGATAAAAATCGAGCTATCCGTAATGACTCCATTACAAAAAATAGATGATTATTATGATTTTGAAATAGGAAAACATGGACTTTATATAAAACATGGTTTTTACTCCGGTTTATTATTGCCACAGGTTGCTCTAAAATATAAATGGGATAAAGAGAAATTTTTAAGAGAAGTTTGTTATAAAGCAGGACTCCCTGCTGATACTTATAAGCAGGGAGCCGATATATTTAAATTTGCTGCTGAAATATTTTCTGAAGATTAATTATACAATATAATTAATGATTCCTTCTTTTGTGTAGTTTCATTTATATCGTAAATAGATAAGCTATCTTTACCAAATCCGATAATTCCATATTCTGTTGCCAAACTGTCTCCGAATCCTATAAAATATCCATATGTAATTGTTCCCGGGGTACTCTTCAGTCTGGCATTGGTTGAATTCAACTTTATATCTTTTGATTCTCCCGGAATATCATACTTGAAAATCATAATATCATCATTACTTATGGTCTTCATATTATATGGATTTACAAGGGGCTCATTCAAATATTCCGTAACTTCCTCAATGGTAGTAGGAATTCTTCCATTATTCATAGCAATATACTTAACGATGGATGCCTTCATAGAATAAAGGTTGTATTTAACTTTTGCCTGATTATTCCATGTTTTAAGTTCTTTATATGGTTTTGCCTCGATTACATATAAAAGAACTACAATTCCAATTAAAATCAATAGATTCAGTAAAAATATTTTAGCTTTCATAAGTCCTCCAATCTTCTTTTTGTGAGTATAAATAAATAGATTTAATTTGTCAAGTGAATATAAGGAATTGATGCAGATAGGTGTAGAGAGTTGTTACAAGTTACAAGTAGCAAGTTACAAGTTCGAAAATCGTAAACCGAAAAATGGGAATGTCAACGTCAAAGAGAGCGTGAATCGTAAATCGAAAATCCAATTTTGTCATGCTGGACTTGATTCAGCATCTCATCTTCCATGATTGTATTTTTATTCCGTGTTTCTTCTTCCCTTCTGTGATTTCTCTTTCGTGCAATTAGTTTCTAATTCGTGTAATTGTAGAGGCAGACCCCTGCGTTTTCCCTCTTCCATTTAGTGAAATTCATCTTAGTTAGTGAAATAAGAGCTTAAAATTTATCTCCTCTCCTTGGTTATTTCTTTCGTGAAATAAAGTTGTAATTTATCCCCTTCTCTTAGTGTAATTCGTTATAAATCTGTGAATTCGTGGTAGTTCTCCCTCACTTTTTTCCCTTCCCTTTCTCGGCTGATGTCTGAAGTCTGTCGTCTGTCGTCTATTTCTCTTTATTCGTGCAATTCGTGTTTATTTTTCTCTCTTCCTTTTCGACTGATGTCTGAAGTCTGATGTCTGTCGTCTATTTCTCGTTATTAGTTAATTCGTGTTTAATTCCCTCTCATTCTTTTGATAATTTCGGGAAAAATAGGGTGCCTGACACCAGAATTTCCAAAATTTCTCACATTCTAAGGATTAATCTTCAACATAACTATTAATTTCAACCAGTAAACTATCTGTCATTTTCTGCACTCTGCTCATATAGATGTTCATATTATCAAGCGATTCTAAATACCATGAGTATTTCCCCTTGATTTTTTTTGTTTTGATAATATAAAATTCTTCTATATTCTTACCTGTATTGGGAATGATATATTGCTGGATTAATCTATCAAAATTTTTGCATTCCTCTGAAACAAACCGAATGAATGAATAGTAATTTGAAAGCTGAAATAAGAGTTTGACATCAATTAGTTCTAAAGCCCCAGACTTAAGAACCGCTTCCCACATATCTGTTCGGACTCCAATAACGAAATGAAACCGACTGGGTTTCGGCATCTTTCCTTCTTTATATTCATTCCTAATCTTTGTGACAATACTATCTAATAATGGAACTACCTGTTTCATTCCTTCCGAAGAAAATGTAAATTCCTCCTTTAACGCTGTATAAATCTGTTGTTTTCTATATTCACTCTGTTTATTGGTTCTATAGTTATCGAATATGAAAGCGGCATAGACCCCTATAAATACAACGAGTAACTCAGCAATGAGCCATACATACTTACCGCGGTAATTATTTTGCTCTTTTGATGGTTTTTTCATATAAAATCTCCTTTTATTAAAAAATAGCATAAAAATATAGATTGTCAAGAGAGATTTAATAGGGATGGTGCTTGCATTTATAAAATGTTGAAATGTCGACCCCCGATCCTATATGTATTATATGTATTATATGTATTATTATATTGTTATTAATTTTTTATCCGGATATGCTTCCCATAATTCGCCTAATAATTCTCTTCCATTTTTCTTTTTACTTCTCTTGACCATATCTGCTCCCCAAGTTCCCCATTGTTTGAAAAAGAAAGGAATCTTTTTTTTCTCACACTGCTTTTTTATACTTAGTACCCATTCACTTTTCATTAATCTTGCATTATTCCCGCTTTCCCCTCCAACAATTACCCAATCAATGCCATTTAAATTGACTTGCCCTAAATCCTCTAATAATGGTTCGATTGATAAAAATTTTACTGTAGCATTTATATTTCTTAATTTATCGATACGCGGTAATCCGGAAATTTTATTTTCAACTGTTACTCCAAGCCATACATTTGCAGGTATAATTTTATTTGCAAAATATCTTATCATTCTATTTTCTCGTTTTGTTAAAACTTGATAAATATGTTGAGGTGTTTGTTTTATAATTTCAAATATATTATCAAGATAATAATCTGGTATTTCTTCATGAAACAGATCACTCATTGAATTTACAAAGAATTTTGTTGGTTTTTTCTTTTTTAATGGCTGTTCTAATCTTTCAGGCATTAGCGTGAATTTAAAACCATTTTCATATCCTTTGACTCCCATTGCCTGCAATCTTTTTGCCATAACTTCGGCATAACAATATTTACAACCATCACTGATTTTTGTGCAACCTATTGTAGGGTTCCAACTTTCTTCAGTCCATTCTATCTTTGTCTTTTTCATTATAATACCCTCCTAAAAATTTTTATTTCTCTATTGTTATGATTATAACACTTATCATAACTTATGCAACATCTTCCGCTGTATATCATTTTATTCTCAATCTTCAATTTTTTAACAACTATATGTGCATGTCTGGGAATATGTCCATGTTCTAATGTGAAATCATATACCTCCTTATTTGTTCTATCCTCTTCTAATAGAAATTCACCAAGTTCTTTCTCAAAATTCTCAATTTTTGTCAAATTTTGCATCCAGGGAAAAAGAACTAATTGATTACTATGCTTAAATCTATCTTTGTCTATATCAAAGTTTGCTTCACCATTTAATTCATTTTTCTTCCAAGCAATTCTTAGAAATTTATCAACTCCAAAGGGGTGTTTAGAGCCAAAAATTATACCATAAATATTAGAGCCTTTTTTCAAAGAAAACGAATATAATTTAATATTACTATTTTTAAGTAATATTTCTTTATAATACTCTAATATAACCCTATGAATATCTGTATATTCACTTTCTCTTAATTTAGAAATATCCATATTAGGTAGATATCTCTTAAATTCATTACTATTACCAAATCTATTTAAAAATGATGATGATATAAAAAATATAAAATCAGTTGTTGAGAATTCATCTAACATTAATAATACTTTTGGAGTAATCTGTTTTATCCCATTTTGATCAAGAATCATTAAATTCGCTTTATCTTTAAAAAATGGTATCTTATCAAAAAATATATTTTTAAAATCTTCATTATAATAATTAATATTTATATAATCTTTAAGTATTTCATCAATTTTACCATATGTACATTTTTTTAAATTTTCAAACTTCCGTTTATTAATTTCATTAAAATATAGCTTTATTATAAAATTTTTATCAATTATTTGATCTTTATAAGATTCTATCACTTTAATAATCCTCAAAGGACTTCCTGGATTCCCTTCTGAATCTGTACCGCTTCCTGCAAATAAATCAAATACATTAGCTTCTTTAATATAATTATGATTTATAAATGTAGGCAACCAAGTTTCTAGATACTCTTCAAAAATATCAAGCTTTGTGATAGTTTCTTCAGTAAAGGCTTTTCTATTTAAATCATCAATTGGCATTTTTACTCCTTCATAATTCAAATAAGATCAAGTTTAAAATATTTTTCTCTGCTTTGATTATAAGAATCAGATTCCTTATTATAACTCAAATCACCCACACTATTTTCAAATTCCATATTAACTATATTAATTATAATCTTTTTATATACAATGTCAAGAAATTATATTATTTTATAAGCAGATAAAAACAATATGGATCATGTTTCGACATTCAACAATTTCAAATGTCGAAATGTTGTCCCCCGATCCCATATATTAATTGCTTGTCAATTTCCCTCCTGTAATATTTCAAGATTTGTATTTATTATTCCCGAAAGGAAATCTAAAATCAAAAATGCTCTAATTGTATTATCAATTCTTCCATATTTTAAATACTCTCCATGCATAATCTTGTGGCGATTGAATGTAAAAGGAGTTTCTAAAGGTTCTCCTGGTTGTGATTTTTGGAAAAGAATATTAAGAAAAATGTCATTTGCTGACTCAAGATAATCCTGATTTTGAGTTTTACCTTTAAACCATTCTTTCCATTTCATATTATTAGTCTTAAAAGATAATCCATTCCTGTTCATAAATTTAATTCTAACACCATCGATTTGAGCAATTAGTGTTGGAAGAACAACATTTGACGGGTTGAATTTACTTTTTGTATTTTTTATTACAAAGACACAGTCTCTGAAAATTTTTATTCTTGGCTTAAAAATTTCATTTGTTTCCCACCCATTTACGAGATTTTCTAAATTCCTAAAGTTGTCTGATGAAAAGTAATCAACAAACAGTTTATTCATAGATTTACGTTGATTGCCTTTCCTTCTGCCATTATTCACCGTCTTATAAATAAAATTTATAGGTAAAGATGGAGTTATGAACCATTTGTATTTCCTTAGAGTCTGGATTGCTTCCTGTTCGGTAATTTTATTTTTATATTGTTCTTGAAAACTCCTCCATAATCTTTTATAACCATCAAATATTGCTTCATTTTGTTTGACCCAATTATTCAAGAAATTTATTTGTGGCTTTAAGGCTTCAGACAATAAGCGAGTAGTCAGTAATAATTGTTCAGTTATAGGACTCACAATATGCAATCGAGTTTCTTTAATTTGTTCAGAAATTGCTCTTATTGATTCCTCAATACTTGTTTGTTTAATAATATCTGCATAGTTCTTTCTGAAGTTTTCAAGATCTTTTAAACTCGATTCAATCTTTGGCTCAATAACAGATCGTATCCGTTCAAGTCGTTTCTGATCGTATATTTTGATAGCTTCTCTAAAATTACTAAAATATTCCGTATCATTAGTTTTTTTGAAATACTGAAATATGTCTTGTTCGTGTTTTACAAAACTTCTTGCAATCTCAATCAATTTATCATTTGGAATTTTGTTGAACTTAATAAGCGATATTTTTGGAGTTATTAGCTGATGGTATAACACTTTAACAACAAATTCCTTATCATCTATGACCTTATCCAAAAGCACAGAAAAAAATATTAGATCACCAATTGAAATGTGCTTAAGTTCGATTTTTCCAAATTGTTTTGATTTAATTTTAGTATTTGAATGGTTAAATTTGAGAGTAGTAATTTTATCCTTTTCTTCTTTTGATTTATTGATATTTGAATTCATAATATCTATTATCCCAAATAATTAAAGTTGTATCTCATATAGCGGTGTGGTTATATATATCAAACCAATTTTTGGTGTAACTTAACCATAGCCAATGTATCTTGCTTGCAATATTCTAATAGATTATTTTTCATATTAAAATAATATAATGAAATAATTCAATAATGTCAATATAAAAAACCACAATATATAGTGTTTACTGTAAATATAATACCATATATTGATATATGTAAATTGCTTATTTTGATAATAATTAATTAAAATAACTTCTTTCCTTATCTTTAAATACAAACTTTTAATTCTTACTATTAAGAATTGGGTGGTTTTTTCCATTTATTAATAATATCCCACAGATAATCCTATAATTGTAAAATTGCACTTGAAAAATGCAATTGATTTTATCATCAATCTGGATTATACTTGATAATATATGAAGAATATTACTATAATAAGAGATGAAAAAATTAAAAGGGATATAAACAGTCCTTTAGATAGCCTTTTACCAAGAGATGAAACATGATTGGAATGATGAAAATATATGTTTTTCCAGAGGGGTGTATCTCCAAACATGTCGGATATGAATGATTTATACAGAACTCGTGAGCTAGTAAATGGATATATATATAGGAGTTAAATATGTTTAGAGAAATAACTGTAATTTATGACAAACAATTATCAAAAAATGAGTTAAAGGTAATTAACTACTTTAATGAATCATTTAATGAAAATAATTTAAGGATAGAACCTGATAGCAATAGAATTGTAATCCTACTTAGAGAAGTAGATTTAACCCATTTAAAATTAGTTACTAGTCGTTTTAAATCATATGTAGAGAAACCAATTTTCTCTGACATTTATAATAAAATCCAAGAAATTAAAAGTTATGGATTAAATGGGAAAAAAAGAAATTACGTTGATTATAATAAAGAAAGAAAAGTTAAAAATAGAGCACAGAAAGAAAAGAAAAGAGGACAATATTATTATGCAATAGATAATAAGTTTTCAAAACAAAATAATGATGTTCCTGAATCATATAAAAATAAAATAATTTGTGGGGATAGTCTGTTAGAATTAAAGAATTTACCGAATAATTGTATTGATTTAATTTTTACATCTCCGCCATATAATTTTGGATTAGATTACAATAAAAATGATGATGATCATTATTGGGACGATTATTTTAAGAATTTATTCTTAATTTTTGATGAATGTATAAGAGTTTTAAAATATGGGGGTAGAATAATTGTCAATATTCAACCCCTTTTTTCAGATTATATACCAAGTCATCATATTATTAGTAATTACTTTATTAAGAAAAAATTAATTTGGAAAGGAGAAATTCTTTGGGAAAAAAACAATTACAACTGCAAATTTACAGCTTGGGGAAGTTGGAAGAGTCCAAGTAATCCTTATCTAAAATATACTTGGGAGTTTTTAGAAATATATTGCAAAGGACAGTTAAAAAAGGAAGGTATCAGAGAGAATATAGATATTACTGCGGATGAATTTAAAAAGTCAGTTATTGCCAAATGGTCAATTGCGCCTGAACGAAATATGAAAGATTATGGTCATCCGGCAATGTTTCCAGAAAAGCTAGTTGAAAAAGCCTTAAAACTATTTTCTTTTAAAGGTGATATTATACTTGATCCTTTTAATGGTGTAGGTACAACTTCTTATGTAGCCAAGAAATTAAATCGAAAATACATAGGCATTGATATTTCAAAAGATTATTGTAAAACTGCTGAAAATAGAATAGAAAATTTAATCAGTGAATTAGGATTATTTATTAATGAAGAATAATAAAATTAGAGAACTAGCAAAAACATACGAATCTGTTGTTAAAGTTGTTGATAAAAAAGCTTTTGAAGACGAGGAAAGAGCTTATGGAGGAGTTGTTAGAAGTGTTAAAGGTAAGCTTCAAGAATATTTGACCGAAGAAATAATAAAAATTGCATGGACAGAAGTAGGAGGAAATGAAAGTAGATTAGAAATAAATTCAAAGAAACAAAAGATTAAAATTAGAAGGGAATATATTAATAAAATTGAAGAAATTGACATAAAGAATCATATTCTCGAAAATATAACTAATTACTATTATGGACTTAGCATTGATAAGCAAGTTTTTATTGATGGGAAGTTTGTGATTGGAATAGAGTGTAAAGCATATACAGAAAATGCGATGATTAAGAGAATTTTAGTTGATTTTAGTTTGCTAAAAACTAATTTCCCAGAATTGCATTGCTATTTATTCCAGTTAGAAAGCCAGCTTGGCGGAGATTATTGCAAATTAAATAAAGTAGCATTTGGGAGTACATCAACACATACTTTAATGTCATACTTTCCTCGTGTTAAGTTAAATATATATACCTTTTTAAAAGGTGAAAGAAAGGTAGATCATCCAATACATAAATTTGAATATTTCAAACCATTAGAAATTAGCAAAATCAAAGGAGCAATAAATTTACTTGCGAACGATCTTAATGAATTTGTTTAATATAAATTATGAAACTAAACGAAAACCAATATTTGAAATAAATAAGTAGGGCTATATATAACATCTTCAATTGTAGTATCACTGTCTATATGTAATGTTGACTTTTAATCTTTTGTATTATATAGTTATCATATAGGAGATGTAATAGTTAATAAAATGCTTTTGTGTACTGCATATTGCGGATGCTGAAAAAATATTAGGGATTTAAGTATAGGAAAATATATCCAGTAAGAGGAAAGATATCAAATGAATACAGTTTTATACAGAAAAGGAATAAGATACTCTGAAAGAGAATACAAAAAAGAAAGCGATATTGAAGAGCTTGTAATTAATAATTCAAAAACTCTTTTTGGTAATAATTCAATTTATATAGATGCAAAAAAGAAAATTGACAATACAAAAATAAAATTCAGAAAAACCGGAGTCAAATACCTTCACCTAATAATGTACTAATTTTGTAATTTATAATACTCCTTTGCTTTTTTAGTGACAGACAAAATAAATTCGCTTTTTTCTTTTGTATATTTCACTCTGTCATTCGGATATTTTTCCGACAGTTGTCTCTTTAATTTATCATAGTTTTTAGCTTCCGTAGGAAATTGCCTGAGATAATCTCTAAAATATAATCTGTCCCACAATTCGGAATCCGCTTCGACCATATGAATATGATGTGAGCGTTTACCTTCCGAATTGCGTTTGATAAACCAGGCATAATATGGTGGAACATCGTCACCAAAAGAAGGACGCCAAAAATACTCATATCCTTTGGCTTCCAAAACAGGCACGATTTGCTTTTTGGTTTCTTCAAGACTTGAAACTTCCACTAAAATATCAATGATTGGCTTTGCAGAAAGACCGAGGATTGCCGTACTTCCGAAATGCTCGATCCTTTTAATGAGACCTTTAGGAAATTTTCTCCGTAAAAAAGTGGATTCATCTTCAAACATTTTCAGCCATACCGGATCATAAGGTACAATTCTGACCTCTTCTTGCACTAATTCTTTTATTCGTTTTTTAGTCTTATCATCCATATTGGTTGAGTAGAATTATCCTCCTTCTCCTTTTTCATATAATATAGAAGCATATCAACTTTGTCAAATTTGTTTTACGAATAACGAGAAATAGACATAAGACTTTAGCCGAGAAGGAGAGGGAGAGAAACACCACGAATTCACAGATAGATAACGAATTTCACGAATCGTGAATTAATTTCACGAATAAATATATCCTTATAACTTTCCCTCCACAGGTGGGAGGGAACAGAAGGGATGGGGATATAATCACGAATTTCACTAAGAGAAGAGAGATATTTTTTTGCTTTAATTTCACTAATTAAGACGAATTACAAATGTGTCACCCTGAATCCTGACCTGCGTCAGGACAGGTTTATTTCAGGATCTAATATGAGATTCTGAACCAAGTTCAGAATGACATGATTGTGTTTGAAGTGACAATAATAATGTTTATAATGAAATAATTGATAGAATGAGGGGGTAAGATATTGTATCATATATAATTTTAGGGATTTATAAGAACCGTATCGTACCACAATCTATAATTATTATTACATATTTTAATTTCATTGTCTCTATTTAATTCATTATAATTTATATTTATCTTATCTGCTGTATCCTTATTTATATACCTTCTATGTAAAACTTGTCTCCCCTTTTCCGTTATAATCCTTTCACACGGAGAACCATCTTCCCATGATTCCAATGCTGATATACACCTACCATAATTTTTACTGCCGATTGATATATTTACTACTTTAACTATTTTATCATTGGATTTATCAGCACTATCATAAAACAACGGGGAAAGTTCATTATCAACATTCGTTATTAGAGAAGGGGAATTTTCATTTCCCTGTATTCTCATAACCCATTTTATTCCTTTCTTAGTTATTTCAAAGTAATCTAGTACATCCGGTTCGGGTGGTTCCATATCCTGATGTGAGATATGGACTTCATAGCACTTATGTCCGATAATCTCTAATTTGCGCGTAACTTCACTTTTCACAGTACCCGTTAAAACACCTCCCGGATAATCAAAGAATCTACATATCTCAATATCACCTACCTTTAAAACACTTCCGAAATACAAGCAATATCCTTTAACGGGAACTTTCATCGAAGTATTTTTAATTGTTTCAATCTTTATATCCGGAATAAGTCTATCCGTTGTTATATTTTTACCTTTTCTACTCATTGTTAACACCTCCGTTTTAATTATTTTTCTTGCCTGAAATAGTCTTCTTTTAACTGTTCCCATAGGGATTTTTAACATATGTGAAATATCTTTTTGTGAATAATTGGATAAATATACAAGTCTTGCAGTTTCCCTCAATTTCGGAGATAAATTGGATATAGATTTAATAACACTGTTCACCTTATTTCTAATTTCTTCTTTATATATATAATTCTCTTCGATGTTATTGTTTATAGGTTGTTTAAAATTTGTAAAAGATACTTCTTTCCCCATTTTTCTTTTTATATAGTTCTTGGTAAGATTTCTTGCAATTTCAGATATCCAACATTTAAAATTATACGGATGTTTTAATGTAAATAATTTCATATATGCTTTTATAAATGTATCTTGCGTTAAATCTTTCACTGTTTCATTATCGTTTATATAATTATTAATTATTTTATAAACATAAAATTCATATTTTTCAACTAATACATTAAAGGATTCATTGTCTCCATCTAATGTCATTCTAATTAATTCCTTTTCACTTTTCATAATAAAACTCCTTCATACATATTAACACTTGAATAAATAAAAAGTTCACTTATAATTAATACTACTATATTAGGAGGGGATTAATAATCAGTACAATTTGACATTATCATAATTTTTCTGATTTTTCAAAAGGTATTAGGTTTTACATCTTCTTGCATTTCTCAAACTCAACACTTTATGTTATCTTTTGAAATAACAGAAAAGTTCAATTTCATTATTAGCTCATTGATCTCTGCTATTTTTACCTCTTTTTTATAAAATATACCGGTTTTGCTAATATTTAATTCTTGTTTTGCTCTTTTGAAATTCCTAATTATATTACACTTTTTTATAGGTTCTCTAATTTCCTTCTTACTAATAGTTTCAAAAACTTCCTCCTGTTTAATATTATAATTATTAAAAAGGAAATATAAATCATAAAAATCCCGATATCTACTTCTCTCTGCCATTGCTCTTATCTTCTCCGCACAAATTTCTCGTTCATCCATAACATTAACCTTAAAGTCTATATTCCAAACATTTGAATATGATAATTGCTTCGGTTTACAGTATACATTCTGAGTCCGATCAATTTCTATTTTTAATGAATTTGGTTGTTTTAATGGTCCTGTATATTTCAAATGTTCTATTTTTAAAGTTGCATTCGATGTATATTCCTTTTCAATATCAAAGAAATTATAAGCTAATAAAATATTTCTTATGTCCTGTAATTTTATTTCTTTGTTAATGCTTGTGAAATCGATATTCTCAGAAAATCTCAACTGAGGTAAGTAACAATGATGAATTGCAGTTCCCCCTTTAAAGATAAGCATATTTTTTAATTCAGAATCATAAATAATCTTAAGAACTAATGTCAGCATATAATCTTTCTCTGCTTCAGCAAGATGATAATTTAATTTCCTGTTATAAGCAATTAAATCTAACTTATCCAATAAGTGAATTGTCAATATATAACCCCCATTTCGCATTGAATTCCAGAGAATCATTAGTCAAACGACTATAACTCCTTTTACTTTTTATAATATTATATAACTCGTCAGATTCAATTCCCAAATTGTCCAGTAAAAATCCAATTTTTCTAATAACCGTAAAATTAAATTGTTTTGTATACTCAATTAATTTCTTGAAATCAATTTCACTTTTATTATTTGAGATTATTTCCCAGACCAGATTAATAGTATAATCATCATTTCTAATATATAACATATCCAATATTGCTTTTTCTTTTTCTGCAATCTTTACCCTTTCAACATCGAATTCATATTCCTTGAAACCAAAGTATAAAGATTTCTTAAATTTTATAAAATTAATTTCGATATTTTTAAAAGAATATTTTCGAGATCTATTGTATGTAACCGCACTTATTGTTTTTAACATCTGATTAAACATAGCATAATACTGAAGGGAATTTTCAAATGAAATATATGAATCTCGATTAAGTCTCTGTGTAATTGAATATTCTGATACATCTATGAGAGATAAACTCCGTATATCAGTAATTAATACATATAAACCACGTTTAATTCTTAAAAGCCATCCTACTTTGGATAGAAATGAAATTCTCTTCAAAGCTTCCTGGTTTGAATATTTTTTACCAAATACCTCTTTAAGTTGATCGGATGAAACTATTTTTCCAAATTTAAGCTTAACTTCTTCCAATAGTTCCTTATCTTTTTTATTCAATATTGTGTTTTTTATTTCCATATAATACCTCTATATTGCAATTATCTGGTATCATTATACATTATTTAAAATAAAAAGTCAAACTTAAAAAAGTTGTTAAGATGACAATATCCATTCTTGTGGGATTGCTTCACTTCGTTCGCAATGACACAATTTATATCCCCCTCCCTTCAATTCCCTCCCAATATTATTTCCTCGCCCTTGATGGCCTGTCCGCCAAAGCTTTAGCGTAGGCGGTGAGAGGATTAAGGTGAGGGTGATGCGTTGCAAACGGGAACGCCAATCGCCAACGGGAACGGATAGAGAGTGTAAATCGAAAACTGTAAATTGTAAATTGAAAATCCGATTTTGTCATTCTGAACTTGATTCAGAATCTCATACCAGATCCTGAAATAAACCTGTCCTGACGCAGGTCAGGATTCAGGATGACATTGTAGGGGAGCGATGCATTGTGCCTTAATTCGTGGCTATATCCCCCTTCTTTTGATAAGTTTGAGAAAGTAGACGACTGCCCCCAATTTTATATTTGTACTTGTAAATATTGGAAATTTCATTATAATATATTTTATGAAAAAGATTATATTGTTTTTATTGTTGTTTATATATTCAGGAATAGCATTTGGTATAACAATGAATGAATCCGCATTAAGAGAGATTAAGAGGCATCCTGATAAAGATAATGCGAGCTTTATAATCCTGGGAGATAGTAGAAATAGCGATTCCATACCTGAAGGAAAGTTTGGGAAGGGGGATTCCATACTTATAAAAATCGTAAGAAGTATTAATAAAATTTCTGATAAACCCGAATTCGTCATACATTCGGGAGATCTTGGCATAAGAGGATATAAATATGAATATTTTAGATATAGATCGATTATAGATTCTTCAAAAATCCCATGGCTCTCGATTCGTGGTAATCACGAACTGTATTCGGATAGTGCTACATATTATTTCAATGAAATTATAGGGGATAGCGATTATGTTTTCGACTGGAATAAGCTAAGATTTATTATGCTGTCAAACTGTCACCAAAAGCATATGAAAGGGAAAAACTATAGTGATTACTTTATTTCCAAACATCAGTTAATATGGCTTGATAGCATTATGAAAGATGCTAAGAACAGAGGAATAATTCCCCTTATGTTTGCACATGTTCCCCCGTGTATCGATACGCTTTATACAAATCACTGTCTTGGTGATGCTAAAAGTTATCCGAAACCTAATATCGAAAAGAGTAATGTAAAACCCTTTAAGCAACTTCTAAGATTTTACAATGTTCCACTTGCCGTATTCGGACATATTCATCACTATGATAATTTTATGTATAAGGGAACCAGATTTGTTATATCAGGTGGTGCAGGTGCTCCTATGTATAAGAAATTCAAGAGGGGTGATGCTTTTTACCATTATATTTTAATGGAAAAATATGGTTCGGATTCGATAAAAGCTACAGTTCTGAATGAGGATGGTGTAGAAGTTGATAAGAAATATAATTTTACCGTTAAAATTAACACTAAATTAGAATCTGTCTCTTTAAAATATAATAGAGAAATTAAAAATGACACACTTACTTTAATATTCGAAAATCCATTGGTAAGATATATTTCTTTAAAAAGATTTTTAGGTAAAGCATATTATTGTGATACAATTATCAAGAAAATCGTAAAGATACCTGTTAAAAAATGGCATTATTATCAATATAAAATTACAACCGGTAATAGTATCCAAAAAGGATCATTCTTTTATCATTGATACTAATTATATTATTGTATTTTAATATTTTTTAATGATGTGAAAAAAACAATAAAATACATTAAATATAGAACTAAAGAGGAAATCAATGTACTATTGTGTCTAAAAAACACAAAGAAAATTCCTTTAATCTCAAAAATATTTATTGTTATTGCAATAACTTATGCAGTATCACCAATAGATATAATTCCTGATTTTATCCCTGTAATCGGTTTACTCGATGATTTATTGATAATACCAGTATTAATAGGGTTATCATATCTGTTTATTCCGAAATGTATATTGAGAGAATGTAGAAAAACAGTAAGGAGAGAATTTATATGAGAACAATCTATTTTATCTTGATATTTTTCACTTTATATTATCAAATTTCAGCTAAGAACTTTTCGAGAGCCGGAAATAATATTGATAACATTAATGATATAACATCTATGACAGGGGAGGATAAGATCTGGGTGGAATCTCTTTTGAAGTATATGCCCCAATCGGATATTGTTGAAATCGATAGGCAATTTATCGAATCGGACTTTAATGCAATCAAAAAAGCAAAGAAGCAATTAGTTTGGAGTAAAAAAGTCCCACTTCTGCTATTTTATCGTTATATCCTTCCTTATAGGGTTTCTCAGGAACCATTGAATAAGTTCAGATCCATATATTCCGATACGCTTCTTGATCTTATTAATGGAATAGATGATATGCATAATGCCGCAATAAAAATAAACGAATGGGTTTTTACACATATGAAGTATAAACCGACTTACGGATGGGATCAAAGTCAAATAACAACCATTAAGAGAGGATTCGGAAGGTGTGAAGAGATGACTTCACTTTTTATAATGGCACTTAGAACAGTTTATATTCCTGCAAGGCATGTTTATGCACCATGGTGGCCATTTACAAACAGCAATCACTCATGGGTAGAGGTTTGGTATGGTGGCAAATGGCATTTTATTGGCGGAGGGGAAATGACAGATTTTGGCAGTACATGGTTTACCAATCCGACAAAGAGAACCGCATTGGTTAAATGTTCGGCATGGGGAAAGCTCGATTCCGAAAAGGAACCTGCATTGCGCATCGATTCGATGTATTCCATTATGAATGTTACAAAAAATTATACGATTACAAAAAATATGAATGTATATGTACATAATAAATTTGATCTACCTGTTGATAGTGCGGATGTTTCGATTTATGTTTATAATTATTCTGCTTTTAGAAAAATAGAAAGTGGGAAAACGGACAAAAAAGGTAATTATTCGATTTGCATTGGTAAAACCGATTTATTGATCGTTGTTTCAAAAGATAGCCTTATGACCTGGTCGATTGTAAAAGGAGATCAGGATTCCGTATCCTTAACACTAAATAATATAGCATTTAAAGATACTTCCTTTTGGTTTTATACAATACCCAAGATAAAATATAAAAAGAAAGTTAGAAAATATAAACCGGATAAAAGCTTATACTCTATTCAAAAGATACACATTTCGAATCTTTCTCCCATAAAAGAAAATTTCAAGATTTCTATGATAGATAAAGACGATAGCTTATTAATAAATTTAATCGATAGGGCAAGAGGCAATCATAAGGATATATTGAATATATATGACAGTTTAAATAATAATGAGGATAAAAAAGATTTTATTAAAATTCTTTCTTCCGTAGATTCAAAGGATTTGGTAACTATCAACTCGGGAGAAATAATCAGATATTTGAATTGGTATAAAGGAATAAAGGGAAATATAGGTTCTATAAGCGATTCCATAGTGATAAATTATTTATTGAAGCCAAGGGTATATTATGAAAGTTTTAGCATATATGAAGATACTTTACTGAAATTATTTCCAAATTCGGATGGGGATAATATCAATAGTATAGTGAAATCTGTTATTGATTATATAAATACTAATATAGATACGATACAGGATAGATATAAAAGCAGGTTTGGAGGAATACTAAATCCTATCCAAATACTTAAAGGTAAAATTTCAAGACCCGTTGAAAAATCCATTCTTGAAGTATGCATATTACGGAGTAAGGGAATTCCCGCCAGATTGAGTTATGATGCGAAAGCCCTTGAATATTTCAATAAGAAATGGGAGAGCATATCAAGAGAAAAGGGGGAGGAAAGAGAATTATATAATCTTAAGATTGTTTTTTATGACAATGAAAAAGAGGAAATTCAACAATTGCGTTATTATTATGATTTTACATTAAATCGCTTTCAGGATGGGGAATTGATTTCTCTTGAGCCCGATATATCCGATGACAAAGATACAAATAGTGTGGATTTGGTACCCGGTGAATATATATTGATTTCCGGCTGGAGAAATGTTAACGGGGATACATATGCAAGATTAAACAGGATTGACCTTAATAATGATTCGCTAATAAAGAAAATCGAATGTGGTATACCGTATGAAAACATTGAAAAAGGTATGCTAATAAGTAATGATTTAAAACTAAAAGATAATTTTAAATTAATCGATATTCAGGGGAGGAAATTAAATAAAAAGGATTTATATACGGGAGAAAAAATAGTAATTATATTCGATGCACATTCCGAAGCGTCTATATCTACGCTTTTAAGACTTAAAAGTGTGAAAAAATTATGTGATGGAAAGACAATATTTATTTCCGTGTCAGATAAGCAAAATACAATTGATTTCTTGAAGGATTTGGATATTGATTGTAGAATTATTATTAGCAATAAAGATGATGTGAAAAAGATTTTTAAAGCGCATGAACTTCCATCTATTTTTATGATTAAAAAAGGTGAATTGATTTTTTGGATTAATGGCTTGAATCTGAATTTGGATAAAATGATAAGGGAATTTGGGGGCTGAGAAGGGAAGGGAAGAAAGAGAGTGAGATCCACCACGAATTAACGAATTTGTAACTAATTACACTAAGAGAAGAGAAGGAATAATATTTAGCTTTATTTCACGAATTGCAATCGAATTGCACTAAGAGAAGAAAAATAAATTTTGCTTTAATTTCACGAATAAGGGGAAATAGACATCAGACGCCAGACTTCAGACTTCAGCCGAGAAGGGGAAGGGAAGAAAGAGAGTGAGATCCACCACGAATTAATGAATTTGTAACTAATTACACTAAGAGAGGGGAATAATTATTTCTTTAATTTTACGAATGGGAAACAAATTGTAAATGTGTCATCCTGAATTTATTTCAGGATCTGGTATGAGATGCTGAAGCAATACTGAATCAAGTTCAGAATGACAAAGGAGAGAGAGGGGAGGGGGAAAAAGAATAGTAAATAGTAAATAGAGAATAGGGCAGACACAGGGGTCTGCCCCTATGATGTCAATTCACAATTTTCGGTTTACGATTAACGGTTTACAATTCTCGATATATTCCCGTTGGCACTGGCGTTCCCTCAATAGCATTGCTATTGGCTCTTGTAACTTGTATATGTTTATACTTATTTACACTATTGAAATGTTTGACACTTGTGTTAATTTGTGTTATATAGCAACTTAAAAGGAGCATTGTGTATTTTCAAGATTTGATTTTTAAGCTGGAAAAATATTGGACGGATAACGGATGTGTTTTATCACAGCCATATCAGGGTGAAGTTGGAGCAGGGACATTCAATCCCGCAACTTTTCTTTATTGTATCGGGAAGAAAAACTGGAAAACATGTTATGTCGAAACTTCAAAAAGACCGAAAGACGGGAGATATGCGGAAAATCCTAACAGAATGCAACAATTTACTCAATATCAGGTGCTTCTTAAGCCAGCCCCATCAAATATACAACAGATGTATCTAAATAGTTTGAAATTTGTCGGGATAGATATTCTTAAACATGATATAAGATTTGTAGAGGATGATTGGGAATCACCTACACTTGGTGCATCAGGATTAGGATGGGAGATTTGGCTCGATGGAATGGAAATAACACAGTTTACATATTTCCAACAGGTAGGTGGGATTGAAATGAACATTATACCTGTGGAATTAACATATGGACTTGAAAGAATCGCTATGTTTCTACAAGATGTCGATTCTATTTTTGATTTAAAATTACAAAAAGGTATAAAATGGGGGGATTTGCATAAAGAGATGGAATATGAGATGTGTGAATTTAATTTCAATGAATCCAATATTGATCTGTTATTCGAACAATTTGAAAAATATGTTTGTGAAGTAAACGGACTTCTTAAAAAAGGGCTTGTTTTTCCTGCATATGATTATGTAATCAAGTGTTCTCATACATTTAACCTTCTAGATGCAAGAGGTGCAATAAGTCCTAAAGAGAGAGCAAATACAATTTTCAGAATAAGAACCCTTTCAAATAAGGTCGCAAAAATATATTTGGAAAAACAGGATTGTAATGAAAAGAAATAATGCATTGATCGAATTGGGATTCGAAGAAATACCATCTTCATATTTAAAACCCGGTATAGATAATTGGGTAAATGAGTTAAAGCGTTTATTAAAGAAAAACGGGGTTGAATTCGAAAAAATAGAGGGTTTTTATACGCCGAGAAGATATGTAGTAAGTATTAAAAATGTATCGATAGATAATAGAGAGAAAGAGATTGAAATTACAGGTCCTTCGATAGAAATTGCAAAAAAAGACGGAGAATGGAGTTCTTCAGCATCAGGATTTGTAAAATCTCAAGGGAAAGAACTTAAAGATTTATATATAGTTAAAAAAGGGAAAAGGGAAGTTGTCGCCATTAAGTCTATAAAAAGTAAAAAGAGTTTGAATGATATTTTTAAAGAAAAGATTAAATCAACAGTCGAATCCATAAGATTTCCCAAAATGATGATATGGGAGGACAGCAAATTTAAATTTGCAAGACCAATTCGTTGGTTACTCGTAATAGTAGATAATAGTGTAGTGAATGATATTAAAATTGGCGATATATCTTCTTCGAATTTCACGGTAGGACATGGAATATTGAATAGATCAAAAATTCTTGTTAAATCTCCGGAGGAGTATTTTGAATCTATTAAAAATGCATATGTAATTATAGATGAAAACAATAGAAGGAAAATAATTCTTGATAGTTTCAATAAAATCGAGAAAAAATATAGCCTTAAGATCGTAAATGATTACGATTTGTTAGATGAAGTTGTTGGCATGGTCGAATATCCCGTAGTAATGACAGGCAATTTTCACAATCAGTACACAGAATTGCCGGATAGGGTTACGGCAACAGCGATGAAACAGCATCAGAGATATTTCCATACGATAGATTTCAACGGTGACATTGCTCCCTATTTTGTAGTGGTTTTGAATATGCCGCTTAACAAGGAAAACATTCTGAAGAATAATGAAACAGTATTGAAATCCAAGCTTGAGGATGCATATTTTTATTATACGGAAGATTTAAAGGTACCTATAGAGAGTAGAATTAATATAAAGAAAGAGATAATCTGGCACAGAGATCTTGGAACGGTCTATGAGAAGGAAATGAGAATAGCAAACCTGGCAAAGATTCTTTCTGCCAAACTTGATTTAGGATTATCCAAAGAATTAATAAGACAAATTTCATTGCATTTAAAGATTGATATATCGACGAATATGATTAGAGATGGAAAAGAATTTACAAAATTAGAAGGATATATGGGTAGAATATATGCCGAACAACTTGGAATCAATAAAAATATTACCGAAGTAATCGAAGAACATATGTATCCAAAGTGGGCGGGAGACAAATTGCCTATATCGGATAATGGATCCCTCTTTGCTATATGTGATAGATTGGATAGTTTAGCAGGATATGTTTTCAAGTATGGAATTCCAAAAGGTTCAAAGGATCCTATGGGGATTAGAAGGGCATTAAATGGAATTATAGATATAACATTAGAGCGGAAATGGAATTATGATATTATGGATATAATAACATCGGCATTTGATAATTATAATCAATCGTTTAATAAAGACGATATATATAGTTTTGTAATCGAAAGGATAAAATATTTCGCTCAGAGGGAAAATACTAATTACGATATAATAAATGCTGTTGCAGCATTGAAATTGTCGGATATCTATGATATTATTCTAAGAGCAAGAGTTTTGCATAGATATAGATATTCAAAAACAGATGAGTTTAATGATCTGGTAGTAGGGCAAAAGAGGGTTGCCAATATTATTAAGAATGTGGAAATAGATAACCGTGTTATTATAGGATTGTTTAAGGATGAGCAGGAAAAACTGCTTTATGATAAATCGATGCAAATAAAAGATGAAATTGATTATAATATTAAAACGGCAAATTATGTTGAAGTTCTTAATTCTTATTTTAGTTTAATACCTGATATTGACAAATTCTTTGATGAAGTTATGGTTATGGTTGATGATAAAACGATTAGAGAAAATAGGCTTGGACTTATGAAACACATAAGGGAATTATTTTTGATATTTGCAGATTTTTCAGAAATAATTATAGAGGGGAAAAATGAAATTCCCAAGAAGTAAACATATATTTGAAAATTTGCCTATTACATATATAGACTTAAGCAGTATTGTCAATGCAGGAAAAGTTAGGAGAGAAGATAGGTTCAATTCATATTTACAATTAGTATACCCGGATGAAATCCACTTTTTGTTTTTATATAAAGGAGAATTTTATCTCGCTGTTAAATTTCAACAGCGTTTTTATCCTATATCTTTAGAATACGCAATCAAGAGAAGAAGATCATCTGAAAGAGGATTTTGTAGCTTTTACCAGATAGACGAGCAATTAGTATCAATTTTAACAACGATTCTTATATCGCAACCGGATAAGGAATATGATATGGGGCAAAACAACTTTGCTATTAAGCATGATGATGGAATAATTATGGTGACTTATGGAATTGAAAGAGGGATATTCTTGATAGAAAATAATCGCCTTATTAAAGGATATTATCAAAATATAATAAGTAATGGGGAGGAAAAATCAAAGGAATTATTTGCAAATAAAGAGATAGATTATATTAGTTATTATTCTAAATCACCTGAAATAAAAAAGATAGTCACCCCTCATGTCAGGAAACTTATGGTTAATTTAGTAATAAAAATATCCAAAGAATATATGGATAAAGCAGGACGAGTAAAAACAGAAGCCTATCTGGAAGCATCAAGATCCGATACGGAAAAAAAATATAGTTTTTTTGATGGGCTAAAAATCTCGGGAACAAATATAGAAGATAATATCGTTGTAGAAGAATCGAAATATATTCAGGCTTATGCATATTGGGTTAAAAAATTTATCAGCCATTTTTATAAAATGTTTTCGAAAGAGGAAAGTAATGCATTATTAGGTAAAGCAATTCATGACTATAGATTTGCTCTGAAGGAGATGGATTTTATAAAATATCTAAAAAATAATGAAGAATGATGGAAGTCTTTATGTTATCTCTACGCCAATTGGCAACAGAGATGATATAACATTAAGAGCATTGCAAGTATTGAAGAAATGTGATATAATCGCCTCTGAAGATACAAGACATAGTGGCAGTCTTATGTCTCATTACGGGATAAAAGGCACATTTTTGTCTTATAATGATAGAAATAAGAACAGGAGAATCCCTTTGATTCTAAATATGTTAAAGGAAGGGAAAAATATAGGATTGGTTTCGGATGCAGGCACTCCTTTGATATCGGATCCGGGATATCAAATAGTACAAGCTGTAATTAGAGAAAATATTGAAATAATTCCAATCCCCGGTCCCTCAGCAATACTTACCGCATTAAGTGTTTCAGGTATGCCTACGGATGCATTTGCATTTTATGGTTTTATACCTAAAAAGGGGAAAAGACGAAAACTTATATTAAATAGTATCGGTAATACATGGACTACATCAATACTTTTTGAATCACCATTGAGAATAAAAGAAACATTAAACGCAATTTATGAATACTGTGGAAACAGAAAAGTCGTTTTAGCGAGAGAGCTTACAAAAATATATGAAGAATTTATAAGGGGTGATATTGAAATATTATTGCAAAAGATTGATAATAATGAGATAAAATTAAAAGGAGAAATTGTTCTTTTGATCGAAGGAAATAAAAATGTTTAGTGAAAATATAAAAAAATTGTTCAGAAGATCTTTGCATCCGCTTATAATGCTATTTGTAATGCTGAAAATTACTCCTAATATGTTAACGGCTGCCGGTTTATTAATAAATATATATGTTGCTTATCTTATAGCTACAGGCAATTTTATTTTAGGTGGTATTATTCTCATTGTTGCCAGTTTATTCGATACATTTGATGGAGAATTGGCTCGTACTACCGGAAAGGTTACAAAAGTAGGGGCATTTTTGGATTCTATTGCAGATAGATATGCAGAATTTTTTATTTTAGGGGGTGTCGCTTACTACTTTATTGGCAATGATCTGAATATAGGCATAATGGCAGCGTTCTTTTCCCTTGTGGGGGCGATTATGACAAGTTATATAAGGGCAAGGGCAGAGGGTATAGGCATTGAGTTGAAGAAAGGATTTTTCCAGAGACCCGAAAGGATGATATTTCTTATAATAACTTTTTTATTTTTATCTCGTTATTTAGTATATGCTATGATGATTTTTGCTTTTGCAACTGTAATTACAGCATTGCAAAGAACAATAATAGGAATAAATTCAATTAAAATGATTAAATAAATAGGAGGCAATATGGGTAAACTCAGAGTTGGAATTATAGGTGTCGGGAATTGTGCATCATCATTGGTTCAAGGTGTTCATTTTTACAGAAATGCCGATATAAAAGAGAGAATTCCCGGCATTATGCATGTGAATCTTGGTGGATACCACATAAGTGATATCGAATTTTCCTTCGCTTGTGATATAAACAAAACTAAAGTGGGGAAAGACCTTGCAGAAGCAATATATGCCGACCCGAATAATACTTACAAATTTGCAGATGTTCCGAAAATGAATGTAGAAGTAGTAAGAGGGATGACACATGATGGCATAGGGAAATACCTTGCAAATGTAGTTGAGAAAGCTCCCGGTTCTACAGCGGATATCTCAAGGTTAATAAAGGAAACAAAAACAGATATTATTGTTAACTATCTTCCCGTAGGAAGTGAAGAGGCTACTAAATGGTATGTTGAACAGGTTCTTGACGCCGGTGCTGGTTTTGTAAATGCTATTCCGGTATTTATTGCCACATCACCATATTGGGGTGACAGATTCAGAAAAAAAGGTCTACCTGTACTTGGCGATGATATAAAATCACAGGTTGGGGCGACTATTGTCCATAGGGTATTAACAAACCTGTTTGTTGATAGAGGGGTAAAGCTTGATAGAACCTATCAGTTAAATGTTGGTGGGAATACGGATTTTTTGAATATGCTTGAAAGGGATAGGCTTGAATCCAAGAAAATTTCTAAAACAAATGCTGTAATTTCTCAAATCCCATATGATATTACGGATAACAATATTCATATCGGGCCATCGGATTATATTCCCTGGTTGCTTGATAGAAAATGGGCGTATATAAGAATGGAAGGTACAACATTTGGCAATGTTCCTCTTAATGTTGAAACTAAATTGGAAGTATGGGATTCCCCGAATTCTGCAGGTGTTATAATCGATGCGGTACGGTGTGCTAAACTTGCTTTGAATAATGGTCTTGCAGGTCCAATTATTGAACCGTCAAGCTACTTTTTCAAATCGCCACCGGTACAATTTACGGATTCGATTTGTAAAACAAAGACAGAAGAATATATTAAAAAATTTAGCAATAAAGATAAGGGAAAAAAGAATAGATAGTGAAATTATTAGATAAAGGCTTCTTCATTACAATTGAAGGTGGAGAAGCCTCAGGGAAAAGCACACAAGCAAAAAATTTATTTAAGTATCTGGACAATAAAGATTATTTAGTTATTTTAACGCATGAGCCGGGAGGAACAGATATTTCCGAGAGAATACGATCGATTTTATTGGATAAAGACAATCTTGGTATGTGTCCGTTAACTGAATTGTTTTTATACTTTGCATCAAGATCTCAACATGTCTATGAGGTGATAAAATCTAAATTAAAAGAAAAATTTATTGTTATAAGTGATAGATATCATGATTCTACAATGGCTTATCAGGGAGAAGGAAGAGGGATCCCAAAGGCTAAAATAAAGGAGATGAATGATTTTGCCACTTCGGGAATTATTCCGGATTTAACTTTTCTTATAGATTTACCTCCAAAGATTGCTCTGTCCCGATTAAGTAATTTTGATAGAATCGAAAGGGAAGATATTGAATTTCATAAAAGAGTAAGAAGTGAATATTTACAACTTGCAAGAGAAAATGAATCGAGAATAATTGTAATCGATGGAATGGCTGATGAAGTAACTATTTTTAATGAAATAAAAGAGAGGGTTTTAAACCTAATAAAAAGTAATGGAGTTTTGAATGAGTAAGAAACAAATTTCTCTAACCATTTTAGTGTTTTTCTTATTGTCCTTTATAGCAGGTACAGGGCTAACCTATTATTTGAATGCCGAGGGAACTGCCAATAGAAGTACTATAAAAGGATTAAGTAAATTTTCAAGGATGCTTTACATCATAAAGAATAATTATGTATTTGAAGAGGATTCGGATTCTCTTATCTACGAAGCGATTAATGGAATGTTGAAATCTTTGGATCCTCATTCCGTATATCTGGACAAAAATCTATATAGTGATCTTATGATTATGACTAAAGGGAAATTTGGTGGTATTGGCATACAAATTGGCACCAGTGATGGATATCCTGTCGTAATAGCACCGATTGAAGGTACACCTGCTTATAAACTCGGAATAATTGCAGGAGACAAAATAATTAAAATCGAGAATAAGGATACCCATAATATTCCTCTGGAAAAAATTGTATCGAAGTTAAGAGGGGTGCCACGAACAAAAGTTCATATTACGATTCAAAGAGAAGGTGTAGATGAAACAATCGATTATACGATTGTTAGAGATTACATAGAGGTAAAAAGTGTTCCGTTTGCAACGAGAATCGATACGAATTATGTGTTTATAAGACTTACGAATTTCAGTCAAACATCTTCAAAAGAGATAGAAGATGCTCTGGATTCACTTGTCGATAAATCTACAAAAGGTATTATTTTAGATCTTAGATTTAATCCTGGTGGTTTGCTAACAGAAGCTCAAAAAATAACGGGATATTTCCTGCCAAGAAATTCAATGGTAGTATTTACAAAGGGTAGAATGCAAGGGATCGACAGAGAGTACAGAACAATAAATTCTAAAAACTATACACATATTCCACTTGTCGTAATGGTAGATCATGGTAGTGCAAGTGCATCTGAGATTGTAAGTGGAGCAGTACAGGATTGGGATAGAGGATTGGTTATAGGTGATACAACTTATGGGAAAGGATCGGTACAAACGGTATTTCCTATCGGACCTAAAGAAGCATTGAAATTAACTACAGCAAGGTACTATACGCCTGCCGGAAGATGTATAGATAGAGAGCTAAAAGGTGATACTATTATAGATACTTTTCGGACAATTGGAGGTTTATCAAGATTAATTACATCGGCTGGTGGTATTATCCCGGATACAATTATTCCTTACCGAAAGTTGTCCAACATTGAAGTGAAACTTGCAAAGGATAATATGTATTTTAAATTTTCAGCTTATCATTGTACAAATAGAACAAGACAATTTAAGCAAACATATAAGATGAATAATAATGTTTGGCAAGATTTTAAGAATTATGTTGCAAAAAATGATAAAAAAATAGATATGAGCGAAATTGAATCGGAGAAAGTTAATATTGGTTCGATTGTAAATAGCTATATTATGAGAATTTTACAGGGCGAATCCGGATGGTATAATGCTAATTTTAAAACTGACAGACAGACAAAATCAGCTCTTGAAATATTAAAAAAATCAAAATCAGTTAAGGATGTTTTTAATAAGTAGCAGGGTGATTACCTGCTACTTTGCTATTGTGTATTCTAATAAAACATTTTAAATCAAAATATTTTTCTTTATCCTTATCGTTTATAAATCTTCTCAATGAATTATTTGTGAGTAAAGGATCCGATTCTTTTTTGTAATACAGTTTTCCATCGGATGTTTTGGGAACGGGAGAATACTCGGATATATATATTCTGACCCCCATATCGGAAAGATATTTAATGCTGTTTTCAAGGGCATTTATAGGAATTTTCGGATGCCCTCCGAGAACATATACCCCTATTTCACCTGAAAAATATCCGGCATTATTAAGATAGTCAATAGCATTTTTCAGAATCTTATTCGTAACCTTACCGCCCATTTTATTCTGTAGTAAACTATCATATACTTCATAACCTATACGGATTGTTTTGAACCCGGCATCAAAAAGCAATTTAGCAATCCGAGGTGTTATAAATTTTGCATGAATTCCATTGGGAAGGTGGTATTTGAAAGGGAATAATTTGAGGATTTTTAAAATTTTAATAATTTCAGGATGCATAAGAAATGCATCATCATAAAATGTAATATCGGAAACATTATAAGCCATATATCTTTTAAATTCATTATTTATGTATTTACTGCTTTTATACTGAAACTTCTTATATAGTATTGACGATGCACAATAGGTACATTCAAAGGGGCATCCCAAACTATTAACCGTTGTGATAGAATCCAGAGATTTATAGAGAGAATAATCAATAAAAGGAAGATCATCTAATGTATTAATTCCCGGGAAAGTTCCCTTGTGAATATTCAATACTTCAAAGATAGAATCTATAATACTATTGAAATTATTACCTGTTATTACATAATCTATATTTTCTAATGCTCTTGCATGTTCAGGTAATAGTGTCGCATATATTCCTCCAAGAACAATTTTTGTATCGGGGAAATGTTTTTTTAGTGTTTTGGCAGTTAATAATATTCCGGGATACCAATATGTCATAAATGAAGTAATTAATATAATGTCCGGCTTATCGATTTCTTTTAATTTGTTTTTAAACTCGTTCTCGGTTATGCCATATCTAAAATATCTCATTTTGAATTTATTTAATGCTTCTGGAAGAGCAATTTCTTCATGATAAATTTTACCTTTACCATATTTCCTTTTTCCAATGTATTTTTGAATGCAATCTATAAAACTGACATCCATCCCATAATTCTTTAAAATTGTGCTTAAATACAATAAACCTACAGGTTTAAACCATAGATCATAAAAAGCAAAATCAGTTACCCAGGGGTTGATTGATAATATCTTTTTAATTGATTGTTGTCTTGTTTTGGGCACTTGTTAATTTAATATTATTAATTGAATATTTCTCAGCTAATGTTGAGAGGTATCCGTATTGAGATATGAAACTGGCAAATTCATTATCTTTAATGATATATAGGGAGCTAATATTTATTTTTTCAGGATTAACCGGTTGATTTTTATAAAGAACACCAAAATGTAAGTGAGGACCGGTTGATAAACCGGAATTGCCAAGATAACCAATTAGCTGTCCATACTTTACATTTGATCCGACTTTTATACCCCTTGCAAATCTATAAAGATGAGCATATACGGTTTTATAACCATTTTTATGATCAATAATAATTTCTCTTCCCATCCCTTTTCGTTTATATTTTTTCACAATTACGACACCGTCAGCAGATGCATAAATAGGTGTTTTCATAGGTGCAGCATAATCTATTCCATAATGGAATGACCTTTTATGTGTTATGGGGTGTTTTCTATAGCCATAAACGGATGTTACTTTTTTATATGAAACAGGAGTAATTAATAAGTTTTTTTCTAACGAATTACCCGAAACATCAAAATATCCACAATATTCTGTGTTTGAATAATATATTGCTTCGGCATTAATCTTCTCACCTTTTATTTTAATATAATTAATACGATCATATCCCACAAACTTATCATTCAGATATTTCTTCCGGATAATTATATAGAATGAATCTCCTTCACAAATGTCGTGATAAAAATTATATCTGCCAAGAAATATCTTTTCTATATAAAGGGCAAGTGTTGGAGATTCTTTATAATTAATAACCGTTGTGTAAACATTTTCCTTAATAGTTCCGCAGATATATTCATCTTTTGTTACTATATCCTGATCCATTGCCAATACAATAAGTGAATCATTTACATTTATAATAAGGTATGTAGAATCAATAGATTTATCATATTCTAAGGAATGAAATTTTCCATTAAGTTTTCTTTTCAATGATATTGTTTTCCCGGGTTGAATACAATTAGGTTCCTGAAAAGAGCGAAATTTTTTTATAATACTACGATTCAATGATGATGATAAATTAATCTTATTAAGTATATCTAATAATTTATCTCCTTTTCTTATCTTATATTTTGTGAGGATATATATATCATCATTACCATAAATAATATTATTTTCATTTATTTTTACACCCGTAGTTGTTTTACAACCTGTAAGTATAGCTGCAAGTACAATAATATACAACAAGAATCTCTTCATTTAATACAATATAACAAAATATAGTGTTATTGTCAATAAACAATAACACAATGTAGTAGATAGGCATAGACATACTAAGCAGTTTCACTAAACCAATAAATGTCATTTAGAGGAGTGAAACGACCTGTCTGCGTGTAATGCATAGGCAGGCAAAGCAATCTGTATTTACTCTTGTGGGATTGATTCACTTCGTTTGCAATGACACAATTTATATCCCCCTCCCTTCTATTCCCTCCCGCCTGTGGAGGGAAAGTTAAAAATTGTTCCCCTTTGTGTAATTCGCTACAAATTTGTGAAATCAATATAAAATTTATTCCCTTCTCTTCGTGCAATTCGTTATAAATTGGAGCATTCGTGGTGGTTCTTTCTCCCCTCTCGGCTGATGTCTGATGTCTGGCGTCTATTGTTTATTGTTTGTAAATTGTAAATCGAAAATCCAATTTTGTCATGCTGGGCCCTATGCTGAACTTGATTCAGTATTGGTTCAGCATCTCTATCCCTTTCTTCACTTGAAACTTGTAACTTGCAACTTTTTACTCATTCGTGCATTCATGATGGTTCTTTCTCCTTTCTCGGCTGATGTCTATTATTCATGCATTTGTACACAAATGAATAGTATTTATTTGACAGTGGAATATATTTATTGTATAAAATGTTTATGGAAAACATAACCTGTAATGTAAAGAATATTATTGAAGAAATACCAGATGATGTAATGCTTGAAATTGCAGCTAAAACAAGATCTACAGATGAAATAAAGATTGCAATCGATGCAGGTGCACAAATTATAGGAGAAAATTACTTACAAGAATCCGAAAATGTTTATAAAATACTTGGTAAAACTGTGCCATGGCATTTTATAGGTCATTTGCAGAAAAATAAAATAAATAGGGTAATATCTATATTCGATATGATAGAAACGATAGACTCTTTTAAATTAGCTAAGGAAATAGATAAGCGTTGTAAAAAAAACAGTAAAGTGATGGAAGTATTAATCGAGGTTAATAGTGGTAGGGAAGAGAATAAATTTGGTATAATGCCGGAGAATGTAATAATTGAAATTGAAAATATTTCAAAACTTGCAAATATAAAAATAAAAGGTTTAATGACAATGGGACCTTTCAGTGGTAATTCGGAGGAAGCAAGACCATATTTTAAAATAACAAAAAAATTATTTAATGAAATAAAAGATATGAATATTCATAATGTTGAAATGAAATATCTTTCGATGGGTATGACAAACTCATATAAAATTGCTATTGAAGAGGGAGCGAATATTATACGAATTGGAACACTTATATTTGGAGAGAGAATATGATAAAAAAATATCCGAAAGTACTAATTGGAGAAATATGCTACCTGACGCCTGTTTCCTCAGAATTTATTGATAAATATTATTTATGGATAAATGATCCTGAAGTTACTGATACTCTTATAATCAATCCCCCTATGATACTGGAGCAGGAGGAGAAATGGTTCGAATTACTTATTTCCAGAAAGAATACATACCTTTTTAATATTATGACAAACGATAATAAAATTATAGGCAATACGGGTATGCATAATATTAACGGTATAGACAGGAATGCCGATTTTGGTGTAATGATAGGTGAAAAGGATTATTGGGGAAAAGGATATGGAACGGAAGTTACGAAGTTGATGTTAATTTATGGATTTTACCACCTTAATCTTCACAGCATCTACCTTAATGTTTATAGCTATAATAAAAAAGGAATTAGAGCATACGAAAAAGCCGGTTATAAACAGGATGGAATAATAAGGCAAAATAAATTTTATAAAGGTATATATCAAGATACTATTCTTATGTCTGCAATCAGAGATGAATGGAAAGTTCCGGATACTCTGAGAAAATTAAATTTGCTTGATAGATAAAGATATTCTTTTTCTCTTTATATCCAAATCTATTATCCTTACTTTAACCCTATCACCCGGATGCAAAACATCCTCTATATTTTTTATATACTTATTGGATACTTCGGAAATGTGACATAATCCATCCTGATGTACTCCAATATCGATAAATGCTCCGAAATTAGTAACATTTGTAACAGTACCTTCAATAATCAAATCAATTTTCAAATCTTCTATGGATCTATATTGTGAATCAAGGATATATGGAATAAATCTACTTCTGGGATCACCACCTGGTTTTTTAAGTTCACTAATAATATCTTTGACTGTTGGTAAGCCTCTTTTATCATCGGTATACTTTTCAGGGGCTATCTTTTCTATTAAGTTGGAATTTCCAAGAAGTTTTTTAACATCACATTTAAGATCTCTAACCATTCTATAAACTATATCATAACTTTCGGGGTGGATTGCAGATGCATCCAATATATCACTTCCCTCTGAAATTCTTAAAAACCCAGCTGAAAGTTCAAAGACTTTATTTGTAAAATATGATATTTTTTTGAATTCTTCTCTTTTTGAGAATTTCCCATTCCCTTCTCTGAATGTTACAAATTTCTTTGCAATGTTCTCATTGAATCCGGATACATATTTTAGCAGTGTCCATGAGGCAGTGTTTACATTTACTCCAACCTTATTTACACAACTTATTATCGTATCATCAAGGGCTTTTTTTAACATCTTTTGGTTGACATCATGTTGATATTGCCCGACCCCTATCGATTTCGGGTCAATCTTAACAAGTTCCGACAAAGGATCTTGCAATCGTCTTGCTATACTAATGGCACCTCTGATAGTAATGTCTAATTTTGGAAATTCATCTCTACCTATTTGTGAACCTGAATAAACAGAGGCACCGGATTCGTTTACAATAACCGGAACCGATATAATAGCATTGTCCCCTGTTATATTAGCAATAAAATCATATATCTCTCTTGAATATGTCCCGTTGCCTATGGCAATATATTCCGGAGAATTTTCTTTTAGTAATTCCGTTATTTCCTTTTTTGCTTTTTCCTTCTCCTGTGTCCCTTTTTCCGTATATATTGTTCCATATTTTATAAGATTACCCTGCTGATCGATTAATGAATATTTTGACCCTGTTCTAATCCCCGGATCGATTCCGAGAATAGAAACCTCTCCTACTGGTGGTTGCATTAGAAGTGTTTTCAGATTTTTTCTAAAAACATTTATAGCTTCTTCACTTGATCTATCAAATAATTCATTTCTTACTTCGGTTTCAACCGAAAGTTCAATTTGTTTCATTGCGAATTTACAGCATTTAGAAACATCATCTGAAAATATATTATTGTTGATATACTTGTTATTTACAATATTCAGATTTGTTTCGGTTGGAAATTCAATTTTAAAGGTTAGGATTTTTTCTCTCTCCCCCCTGTTTATTGCGAGATATCTGTGTGATGGAATAGACTTTACAAGTTCCTTATATTCATAGTAATTCTTATAAATGTCCCTTTTATCAATGGAATTTTTCTTCTTCAAAGATATAATAATTCCTTTGTTAGTACCTGAAGTTCTTACGATATTTCGAATATCGGCATCTTCTTTAACTTTTTCTATAATAATATAAACTGCCAAATCCATTACATCCTCAATTGTATTTAAATCGTTTTCCTTATCAATAAAACGAGAAAGAAATTTATCTCGATTATCTCGGAAAGATTTTGAAAGCATTGCAACAGCTACCGGCTTAAGTCCTTTTTCAATCGCAATCGTGGCTTTTGTTCTTCTTTTGGGTTTGTATGGGAGATAGAGATCCTCAAGTTCTGCTTTTTTACTGCAATTTTCAATCTTAGCTCTTAATTCATCGGTAAGTTTATCCTGTTCTGTAATAGATTTTATTATGGTTTTTTTTCTATCGTTTAGTTCCCTGTAATATTTTAGTAATATGTCTATCTTTTCTATCTGAACTTCATTTAATCCCCCCGTTAATTCCTTTCTATATCGGGCTATAAACGGATAAGTTGTTCCTTCATCAAGTAGAGATATTGTATTGATTATAGATTTGGAGGGCAGATTAAGATTGTCAATAATGAAGTATTCTATTTTATTCATCACATCCTTTGTTTAATTGAAGATAAATGTAGCAGAAAAAAATGTAGATGTAAAGAGTACCCGGATTATTCTTTTAGATAGATATATCAATCTATATCAAATCATTTTCTAAATCTTGACAAATACTTATATAATGCTATAATATGCGGATTAAAAAAGGAAGTGTGATGAATTTGGAAGCAAAAAAGTATTTCATTAAAGGGAAGGATTTATTTAATAAGGGTGAGTATAAAAAGGCTATTCACCAGATCGAACAAGCCCTTGCTATCGAACCTGATTATGCAGATATCTATAACTATCTTGCTCTATCTTATAGTATGATTGGTAATCATAATACAGCAATACAATACTTTAAAAGTGCATTATCTATTAATCCTGAATATATCGATGCTCATATAAATTTATCTATTATATATACAGAAATAGGGAAATTTAATGAAGCGGAGAAAGAGTACCGTGTAGCATTTTCATTGGAGCATAGAGTAAGGGGAAAAACAATTGGAATAAAAGCACATATAGCAAATTTACATAAGGATTTAGCTAATCTTTATCTTTCTATAGGTGATTATAATGCCAGTGAAGATGAATTTAAAAAAGCATTAGACCTTGCCGGTATGTATCCTGATATATGGATTAGTCTTGGTAAATTGTATATGATACAAGAAAAATACAAAGATGCCCTTACAGCCTTTGACAAGTCGATTAACACTAATAAGAAATTTATAGAGGGCTATGTAGAAAAAGGATTGGCGCTTTATAAAATGAAAAAGATGGAAGAGGCAAAGCATGTATGGCATGATGGATTGAAAATTTCACCTGAAAATGTAAAAATAAAAGTATATCTTAATTTAGTAGAAACGATGGAGAAAAGGGATGAGTTATAAAGATTCTATTAATTTACCTAAAACATCATTTAAAATGAAGGCGAATCTATCGCAAAAAGAACCTATGATTTTAAGAGATTGGGAAAAGTTAGAGTTGTATAAGAAGATGATTGGGAACAGAAAAAGCGGTACCCCTTTTATTCTACATGATGGTCCACCTTATGCTAATGGAGATATACATGTTGGAACTGCGTTTAATAAGGTTTTAAAAGATTTTATTGTAAAGTATAAAATTATGAAAGGGTATTATTCTCCTTTTATTCCCGGATGGGATTGTCATGGAATGCCTATCGAACATAAGGTCGTAGGACAATTAGGAGAGAAAGCAGAGAATATGTCAAAACTTTCTATTAGAGAAGTATGTAGGAAATATGCAAATAAATATGTAAAAATTCAAAGGGAGCAATTCAAAAGATTAGGCATAACAGGTGATTGGGAAAATCCATATCTTACAATGGATTACCAATATGAGGGTGATATAATAAGAAACTTTGCTCAAATGGTAGAAAATGGGTATATATATAGAGGTTTAAGACCAATTCACTGGTGTACGAAATGTAAAACTGCACTTGCAGAAGCTGAGGTCGAATATAAAAATCATGAATCTCATTCGATTTATGTGAAATTCAAGATGATCGAGGATATTGAAGAAAAACCTACATATATCTTGATTTGGACAACAACTCCATGGACACTCCCTGCGAATGTAGCAATAGCAGTTCACCCTTCATATAAATATGTTCTATGTGATGTTGGGGGAGAAAATTATATATTTCTTAAAGATTTAAAGAAAGAGATAGAAAACAATATTAATTTGAAAGATTGTAAAATCATAAAAGAGTATAATGGCGCCGAACTTGAAGGGTTTAAATATAAACATCCATTTATTGATAGAATCGGACCGATTGTCCTTGCAGATTATGTTACTGTTGATACGGGTACGGGGTGTGTTCATACTGCTACCGGACATGGATATGAAGATTACCAAACAGGGCTTAAATATAAACTTCCTATCATAAGCCCGGTTGGAGAAGAGGGGAATTTCACAGAAGATTTTTCGCTTATGAAGGGAGAAAATGTATTTGATGCCAATGAAAAAATTATTGATTTATTAAATGAAAAAAAGGTTTTATTACATAATGAAACAATTGTACATTCATATCCTCATTGCTGGCGTTGCGAAACACCATTGATTTTTAGAGCGACAAAACAATGGTTTCTTGACATTAATCATAACAAATTAAAGGATAGATTACTTTCTGAGATTGATAAAACAAATTGGATTCCGGCATGGAGCAGGGATAGAATTAGAAATATGGCGGAAACAAGACCTGATTGGTGTCTTTCAAGACAGAGAATCTGGGGTGTCCCAATCCCTGTATTCTACTGCAAAGATTGTGGTGAGATTATACTTGATAAAGACATTATTCGTAATGTAGCAAAGATTTTTGATAAAGATGGTTCTGATGCATGGTTTAAGATGGAACCTAAAGATATGCTTGGTAAAGGATATAAATGTAAGAAATGTGGGAGCGATAATTTTGCAAAGGAAGAAGACATTTTTGATGTGTGGTTTGATGCTTCTTGTAGTCATTCTGCTGTTGTTGAGCGAAGAAAAGAATTGTACTGGCCAAGTGATCTTTATCTGGAAGCTGTAGATCAGCATAGAGGTTGGTTTCAACTTTCATTGATTGCAAGTCTTACTACAAAGGAAAAAGCTCCTTTTAAATCCGTTTTAACACATGGTCTGATACTCGACACCGAAATGAAGAAAATGTCAAAGAAGCATGGAAATGTCATTAATCCTCTTGATATTACCAATAAATATGGTGCAGATATCCTGAGATTGTGGTTCAGTTCAGTGAATTATGTTTCGGATATTTCATTTGGTGAAGAGAGTCTTGAGAAGAATGTAGATGCATATAGAAAAATGAGAAACACATTAAGATTTATGCTGGGTGTTCTCTATGATTTTAATCAAGATAATAATACAGTTGAATACAACAATCTTGAAGATATTGATAAATATATGCTCCATAAATATGAAATGTTAAAAAGGGAAATAATCAAGCATTATGATAAATATGAATTTCACAGAATTTATTATAAACTATTATATTTTGCAACAGTAGATTTATCTCATTACTATCTTGATATCATGAAAGACAGATTATACACATATAGAAAAAATTCTAATAAAAGGAGAAGTGCTCAAACAGGAATTAATATTATACTTACAGGTTTAATCAAAATGATAGCTCCGATTCTTGTATTTACGGCAGATGAAGTATGGAAAAAGCTTTATCCTGACAGTGTTTCGATACATCTTGAAAATTTTCCTATTCCTAAAGATATTTATTTAAATAACACTATTTTTGAAAAATGGGAAAAGCTAAATATTATTAGAGATGAGGTGTTAAAATCTATTGAAATCGAAAGAAAAAATGGAATTATTGGCAATAGTGTAGAAGCTATGGTAGAAATATACAGTTGTAAGAGCGATTACAATAATATTATTAAAGAATATGAAAAGGAGCTACCACTGCTTTTTATAGTTTCACAGGTAAAACTTCTAAAGGAACCTCTTAATGATTCTACATTAAAATCTGAGAATACTAAAATTATAGTCAATGTAAAAAATGCTATTGGCGAAAAATGTGAAAGATGTTGGCTTTATTCGGAATCAGTTGGTACGAATAATAAACACAGTACATTATGTGATAAATGTATTGATGCTGTTACTCACTTGGAGGAATAATGGATAAACGGAAATTAAAACATTATGAAAAGTTACTTCTTAAGAAGAGAAAAGATATTGTAGAAGAACTTGATTTGATTAGAAAATCTTTATCAGAAGGTTTTGGATCTTCTGGAGAAATCTCTTCATATCCATCACATATGGCAGATTTAGGTACTGATTCATCTGAAAAAGAGATGCTTTCAATGATAATGACAACAGCTTCCGAAATGTTAAATGATATTGATGAAGCACTGGTTAAGATTGCTGAAGGGACATATGGTACTTGTGAGTTATGTGAGGATAATATCAACTTAGAACGACTTGATTTTATTCCTTATACGAAATATTGCATTAAATGTAAGGCAAAACAGGATATATCTATAAGAGGTATTATGTGAAAAAAGTATGTGAAAGATTATATTTTATAATTTTTCTATTTATATCTATCATATCCGTTGATCAATTAACCAAATATTTTATTAGAAAAACATTCATACTTGGGGAAAGTAAAGAAATCTTAGGTAGTTTTTTTAGATTTACTTTTGTTTTCAATCCTTATGCAGCGTTTGGTCTTTCATTAGGTCCTAAGTGGATTTATTATCTTTTTGTGTTTTTGGCAATTGCTTTAATCGTCTACTATTTTATAAAAAATTATTCTAAAGCAAATGAATTTGAAATTCTTGCTGGCAGTATGATTATTGCAGGTGCCATTTCAAATATGATTGATAGACTTGCAATGGGCAAAGTAACGGATTTTATCGATTTTGGAATTGGGATTCATAGATATCCATATTTCAATATTGCTGATTCATCAGTTGTAATAGGGGCTATTATACTTCTTTATTCGTTATCATTTATTAGAAAGAATGAAAAATAGTTTTTTTTTCTTTCTTTCTTTCTTATTGTTATTTATATTTATTAATGCAAATGAAAATCCTGTAGAATTCAGTTCGAAAAAAATGGTATATTTTGATAGGAAGAATATTGTTATATTAAATAATGATGTAATACTTACAATGGGTAATTTAAAAATAAAGGGGGATTCCCTGATTTTTTATACAGAAAAAAACCTTGCAAAATGTTTTGATAGTGTTGAAATAATCTCAAAGTCGCGTAATATAAAGTGTGATAGTGCTTACTATAATATGAAAAGTAAAAAAGGTGTTTTATTCGGAGGGGAATCGTTTGTGGAAAAGGGGACATTTAAAGGGAATATCATTACTCAGGATAGCAATAGAGTTTTAAGAGTTTATGATGTAAGGTTTACTACATGTGACAGAAACCCTCCTCACTATTATTTATCTGCCAAACAGGTTAAAATGTATGAAGATAATTATGCTCTTATTAGACCATTAATAATGTATGTTCATGATATCCCTGTTTTTTATGCACCGTTTTGGTTTTTTCCTGTTAGAGAAGAAAGACATTCGGGGTTTCTTGTCCCTAATATTGGAGCTGGTAATGCAGAAGGGAAATTTATAAAAAACATTTCATTTTTTTGGGCAATAAACCCTTTTATGGACGCAACATTTAGTGCAAATATTACCGAATATAGAGGAATCGAAGGTGTTATTGATTTCGAATACCTTTTAAAACCATACTTAGAAGGAAATGTAAAAGGAGCATATATCAAAGAGCTTTCCGGGAACTCAAGATGGAGGATAGAAGGAAACCATAAAGAAACATTTTTAGGGGATGGAAATATGATTTTAAATGGAAAATTCAGTTCGGACAATCAAGTTATAGAAGATTATAATGATTCCGTCCTTATTTTAATTGATAAAGAGGTGTATTCTTATCTATCGGTTAGCAAAAGACTATGGAAATTTAATAGTAATGTCGTATTCGAAAATATGAAAAATCTTGAAAGCGGGTATTTTCTCAATACTGTGCCTACCTTCAATATTTCTCTGCCATCTTTCCAATTATTTCCGGGTTTGTCAAATAAATGGTATGGGGGTACATATTTTAATGTTGGGGAGAAGATTGTTAATAAATATGATACACTAAGTCATACCTTTAAGAATAGTTTGAATTCATCTTTGACATCAAGTTTCAAATTATCAAAGTATCTTAATTTAAATCATTCTTTATCTGCTTCACATAATTATAATTATGATTCTTTATTTACTCAGGATATGAATATGATGAATGGCGTTTCTATTAACACTAAATTGTATGGATTTACAAGAAAACCTGTCTTTAACATCAAAAAAATCCGTCATACACTCAGTCCTTCAATTGGATTTTCTTATAGAAATTATTATATTTCTCAGGACACATCATATTTTTCTCCTATTAGCATTTTAATAAACAATTTATTCGAAGCAAAACTAAAGAAAAACGAGAGTGTCATAAAGCTATTTAATATAGGTTTAAGTAGTTCCTATTCTGTTTCTAACAGCAAATTTTCAAATATAAGTATTTCAGCTGATACAAAAATTAGTCATTTTTTGAATTTGAGAGGGAATAGTAGTTTTGATCCGTATAATCAATTATTTCAAGGGTATAGTATTTCAGCAAGCAGTAATTTTGGTATACCACTATTTAAAGACACCCTCAGTATTGGCTTAATATATAATATAAATCGAACAATTAATGTAGCAAGACTATTATCACAAACTATTAAGATTGATATTGATGGCCATTTAACAGAGGGATGGGCAATTAATTATTCAAACAGAATAGATATTACAAAAGGTGACATAATCGAACAAAGGATATCAGCCATTAGAGATTTACATTGTTGGGAGTTGTCAATCAATTATACAACATTTGGCTCATTATATAGAGTTGATGCCAACCTTCATATTAAAAAATTACCTACAGTGCAGGTAGGCAAAGGATTATTTGATATATTTGGTTTTTAATTATATATTATGTTAAAAAGATTTATAAGAAACCTTTTTTCCGAAAGAGGTGATAATTATACATTTTACAGATCAAATGGATCTGATTTTACCTTCCTTGAGAGAGCAGGATTATATGTTCATATTCCGTTTTGTAGAAATAAATGTCCTTATTGTCCATATTATAAGGTTAATTATAGCAAGGATAAGGCAGGTAAATTTAAAGAATCAATTTTAAAAGAGATTGATAAATATGGACATAAATTCAAATATAAAACAGTGGACTCAATTTATTTCGGTGGTGGCACACCAACACTATTAATAGATGAAATGCCGGATATTTTAAAAAAGATAAATGAATATTTTAATATAGAGGGTGAAATAGCTCTGGAAACAAATCCTGCTGAAATTACAAAAAATATTATTGTTAAACTAAAAAAAATGAATTTCGGCCTTATCAGTTTGGGTGTTCAGAGCTTTCAACAAAAGTTCCTTGATATTCTGGGGCGAAAATATTCGGTTAGAACAACAGAAAAGGCTGTTGAATTGCTCATAAATGGGGGATTCAATACGATAAATATAGATTTGATGTTTGTTCTTCCTAATCAGAATATTAAAGATATTGAATATGATATTGATAAAGCTTTATCTTTAGGCGTTGATCAAATCACCTTTTATCCACTTTTTACATTTCCATATACATCTATTGGAAAATTAAAAAAACTTAAAAATATAGGATTACCAAACTATTATCGAAGAAAGAAAATGTATTATTATATATACACAAGAATGAAAAAAGAGGGATTTAAACAAACTTCCGTCTGGTCTTTTAATCGATACGGGAATAAAACATATTCATCAGTTACCAGAGATTATTATCTCGGATTCGGTCCAAGTGCTGCAAGCTACAACGGTAAAGGTTTTTACTTTAATGTATTTTCAGTAGATGAGTATATTAAAATGATTGATGATAGATTGCCAATTGTTTTGAAAATGAATGTGAGTAATAGAATGGCTAAACTGTTTTGGTTGTATTGGCGATTCTATGAAACTTATGTCCCAATAGGGAGGTATAAAGATATTTTCAAATCCGATCTTTATACAGATTTTGGCAAATTATTAAAATTTATAGAAATAGCAGGGTTTGCAAGAAGAAACAATAATATATTAGAACTTACGATTAGGGGGGCATATTATATTCATCTTGTACAGAACTACTTTGCCCTTAATTATGTTAATAAAATATGGGATAAATCGTGGGAAAATACAAAACCTGATAATATAAGTTTGTAGTTAATAATTATATATTGCATACATATATTTTCTGACAGTTAATAATATGTGTAAAGATGTCATAATATAATCAGGTTGTGTTAATATCTAAATTATCAGAAATTTATAATGAAAGTTAATAGTGTTTATAAAATATTCCTAATTATTTAATTATGGCAAATTTGCCGGTTACTCTGTGTTTTTGATCAATCGTCTCAACTACATAAAGATATATACCACTTGCCGGTGTAAGGTTAGGATTAGTTAAGACATTCCAATATTCCATACCATTTCCACTCGCATCCTTATGTTCGATTATATCCACCAAATCTCCCGTTATTGTATATATGAATATATTACAGCTATCAGGCAGGTTCGTGAACATTAATTTAGGAGTATTTGCACTGGACTCCATATAGTTTCTTACAAGGTATGGATTTGGGACTACCGATACAAGTTTAAGTAACAAATCCGTTATCGTCGTATCAAAGACACCTTTCGTAAATGATATGTTAAAAACATTTCCTGATGATGGTGTTGGACAACCTGTCGTATATATATACCATTCCTCTCCTTCCACAGGTTTGTTTGCCTGTTCCATCGGTTGTACTTTATGTGGTGGTATAGTCATCTCGGGATGATAGTTGAACAGAATCATTGTTCCTCCGATAAGTTTTATAAGATTCTAAATTAGATTATAATTTGTGTCAAGTGAGGAGTCATATCTTGACAAAGGGACATAAAACATTATAATATCCAGTACGCGCCTGTAGCTCAATTGGATAGAGCGCCAGACTACGAATCTGTAGGTTGGGGGTTCGACTCCCCCCGGGCGCACTTTTTATGGGAGAAGAACATTTTATGAAAATTGCTATTGAAGAAGCGAAAAATGCACTTCTTAATAATGAGGTCCCTATTGGAGCAGTTATAGTTTGCAATGGTAATATTATTGCAAAAGCACATAATGAAGTTGAGGCAGAAAAGGATGCAACTGCTCATGCTGAAATTATTGCAATAAAAAAAGCCTCGAGGATTCTTGATGGATGGAGACTGAATAATTGTGAGATCTATGTTACATGTGAGCCGTGTGCAATGTGTGCTGGAGCAATAATGAATGCAAGATTGAAAAAGGTTGTTTACGGAGTGAAGCAGATTAAATTCGGATCAATTAGTACAGGTTCGAATATTTTAAATAATAAGAATCTAAATCATAGATTAGAAATCATAGGGGGTGTTTGCCAAAAGGAATCAATGGAATTGTTGAAAAAATTCTTTTCTATCCGGAGGGATGGCTGAGTGGTCGAAAGCGCGCGACTCGAAATCGTGTTCAGGGCAACCTGACGAGGGTTCGACTCCCTCTCCCTCCGCTTTAACAGGTAAATATTTGTTTTTTAACTTGACATAGATATTTTCTTATTATAATATATAAAAAAACAAGGAGGGAATACCCTCTAAAGGAGAAAATTATGAAATTGATGCAAGGAGTAATTATGTTAAGTATAATTATTTTTTCACAATCTACGGTACAGGGGTTGGATGTAAGGGATATAATCGATAGTCTTGCTATATATAAAATGAAATCCAATAGTTTAAGTCAGGAAGTGGAGATGGAGTTACATACAAAGAGTGGAATTAATATAAAGAAATTTTTATATTATGCGAAATATAATAAAATGATAAGAATAGACCAAACATATCCTATTAAATGGATGAAAATTTATAATAAGGGAAATATTCACATTGCAGATAATAATGGTATTATAGAAAAAAAGGCAGAAGATTATTCGATAAGACAGATGAGGATAGACGCATATTCTCTATTAAATTATTATCCGGAAGATATTAATAAGCGTTATAAAGTATATATAGTTAATAACACAATTGATTTCATCGAGATAAAAATGATTCCAAAGGAAGAACTCGATAAAATTAAATTTATTAATATGGAAATTGATAAATCCAATTGGCAATTAAAAGGGGAACAAATTATCAGATGCAATTCAAAAGTTGATGTATCGATATATTATAATAATATTAATGAAATTGTTTGTATAGATATAAAGACTGATTATTTATCTAACGAAATTATTAGATTAGTCATAAAATATAGCAACATTTCAAGAAAGCAAATAGATGATAGTCTGTTTGCATTTTAATTTATTAGAATAATTATACGAAGATAAGAAGGAGAACCACCACGAATTCACAGATTTATAACGAATTACACAAAGAGAGGGGAATAATTTATTGCTTTAATTTCACGAATAATGGGAAATAGACACCAGACGCCAGACATCAGACATTAGCCGAGAGGGGAAGGAGAAAATAACGAATTGCGAATGTGTCATCCTGAATCCTGACCTGCGTCAGGACAGGTTTATTTCAGGGTCAGCACAGTGCCCAGCATGCCAAAATTGGATTTTCGATTTACAATTAACGATTTATGGTTTACAATTTTAGACCATAAACAATATTGACATTTTCTTATAATTCTTTATAATTAAATTAGATATAATAATGAAATATTTTATTATTACAATATTGCTTTTAATATTACTTACACCGGTTGCTTCATCGGAACCCATAG
>Ga0209121_10000225_pt1 | contig 59691 bp, 47 predicted proteins | sample Cruoilmetagenom3_FD_187292 | JGI IMG/M metagenome (GOLD analysis project Ga0209121, IMG submission 187292) | Oil polluted marine microbial communities from Coal Oil Point, Santa Barbara, California, USA - Sample 3 (SPAdes) (version 2) | ecosystem: Environmental > Aquatic > Marine > Oil seeps ...
TCGTTAGTTCGCAAAACCGGCAAAAGGCGATCCAGCGGATCTTCCCCGTGCAATTGCGCCAGCAAGCCACCTTGAAACCGCCTTTCGTCAGGTCGAATTCCATATTCGAAACGGGCAGCCTGAATAACTTCTGAACGGGTCGGCATCGTTTCCTCCATGCACTAGATAGACATAATACGCGTTGGCTCAGATATTCCGTCGCTAATTATTCGCGAAGCTCGTTTGGATCCACACCCCAGATACCGCTCTTTGGAAGCCAACCCGACGTATTGTCGACACTCGCTTCACACCAAATATCGGTACAAGCCCCCAATCGGGCAATTACCCCTGCCTCCAGCAAGGCAACAGGTAACGCGGTCTCTTCCGGGTTCTCGCGCAATGCCAGCATGTCATCCTGAACCAAAACCGTGCGTACTGTGCTCAGAAGTGCTGTATGCACCCATCCGCCTTCACCATCCACATCTTCAACTCGAAACCAGTCTCTATACTCGGCTAAAACTCGCAAAGGCGTGCCGCGGTGGGTAAACACCCAATCGATCCGGTTGGCGGTGGAAGGCCCACGTCGTACATTGGCTTTTGCACTTTTCATCGAAATAAAGCGCGGGAGCGGCAGGTTCGTTACCTGGCCCCGCGCTGTTTCCTGAGCCTCGATGACCGGCGCTGCCAGTATTGAAACGGTCAAAGCTACCGCTGTAATCCTGCTCATATTCACGCTTGCCGCCTCATCTTTGCCTCTGGCGAAATAATATTTCCCTTTGCGGGTTTTCCTGCCATTATAGGGGCAAGCAAGAGCAAAAAGGAACCTCTGTTATGGCCCCCGCAAATTCCGGCAACACCCCGCTGAACGTCGTTGTCACCCGCCAGCTCCCGGAGCCGGTAGAGACAAGACTAAGCGAATTATTTAGCGTTAAACTTAATTCCGGCGGAAAGATGGACGAGGCCACTTTGGGTGCCGCCATGGCCGAAGCGGATGTGCTTGTCACCACAATTGGTGACAGGATTGACCAAAAGCTTCTGGCAAAAGCCGGGCCCAACATGCGCTTGATCGCCAATTACGGTGCCGGTTTTGACCATATTGACGTTCAAACAGCCCTCCAAAGGGGGATTATGGTTTCCAACACCCCCGGCGTGCTCACGGATGACACAGCAGACATGACGATGGCGATGATTCTCGCCGTGCCCCGGCGCCTCCGCGAAGGCACAATGTTGATGCAGCAGGGGGATTGGGAAGGCTGGTCCCCAACCGCCTTGATGGGCCACAGAATTGGTGGGAAACGGCTCGGAATTTTAGGAATGGGTCGCATTGGTCAAGCCGTGGCCAAGCGGGCTGCGGCCTTTGGCCTTCAGGTGCATTATCACAATCGCCGGCAGTTGCACCCGGATACCGAATCCGAGCTTCAGGCAACCTATTGGGAGAGCCTTGACCAAATGCTGGCCCGGATCGATATCCTCTCAATCCACTGCCCGCATACGCCGGGCACCTTTCATCTGCTGAACGCGCGGCGGTTGAAACTCATGAAACCGGGTGCCTATGTTATCAACACAGCCCGCGGCGAAATTGTTGACGAAAACGCGCTTACCCGCATGTTGCGAGCCGGTGAACTGGCAGGCGCGGGGCTCGATGTTTTTGAAAACGGTAACCAGATAAACCCGCGCCTGAAAGGGTTGGATAATGTATTGCTCCTCCCGCATATGGGCTCGGCCACCTATGAAGGTCGTATCGAAATGGGTGAGAAAGTCATCATTAATATCAAGACCTTCGCCGATGGGCACCGGCCACCGGATCTTGTTGTTCCCGCAATGCTCTAGCAATAACAGCTAGCTGCCCGCTCCGCAGATCGGGCAGTCTTTGCGCGGCTTTACCACCAGTTTCCGCGTTTCTCCAAAAAGGGAATCGTAGATCAATAACTCTCCGCGCAGCACTTTACCGGCACCGGTAATCAGCTTAATCGATTCCCCGGCCATCATTGACCCCATCACGCCAGCCAAGGCCCCCATCACACCAGCTTGGGCGCAGTTCGGGGCCAAGCCCGCCGCTGGCGCTTCAGGGAATACACATTGGTAGCACGGGCCGCCATGCGCGGGATCATAAAGGCTGATCTGTCCTTCCCACTGGCTCATGGCAGCCGAAACCAGAGGCACCCGAGCGCGTACACAGGCCGCATTCACCAAGTATCGAGATGTAAAGTTATCCGTTCCGTCGAGAACAAGATCATATCCGGCAATGATGTCATCAACGTTGGAATCATCCAATCGAAGATCATAGCCGGTAACCTCAACATTTGGATTTACCCGTATTAGCGCTTGTTGAGCGCTCTTGGTTTTAAGCGCACCGATAGAGTCAGTATCGTGTAGCACCTGCCGCTGCAAATTAGACAAGCTGACGACATCATCATCCACAATTCCAATATGACCAACGCCGGCTGCAGCCAGATAAAACAAAGCAGAGCTTCCCAACCCCCCGGCGCCGACACATAATAGTTTAGCGTTCAACAGTTTCTGTTGGCCTGGACCACCGATCTCGCGCAAAACGATATGGCGTGCGTAGCGTTCTACTTCTTCAGGAGTCATGACGGGCATTCGCTTTCCGTTTTATCCATCGGATCACCATTGCGTAACCCAAAACCGGCACCGCAATTGTGAGCGCCCACCGCCACCAATGCAAGCCCTCGGCGATGCGCTTGTTGAAAAGGTGGGTATCAGGCAGCAACTGTGAAATAGCAATGGCAATGATAGCAGCTCCCAGCACCAGCCAATACGCACGACGTGACCCGTTGAGCGCCCAGTTATAGCCAGCTAAAACGCCGGAAATCAGCACAACCGTCCACAATCCGCCTGCATAGAGGATGTCCATCAAATTCCATCAAACAAGGAAGAAGACAGATAGCGCTCAGCGAAACTCGGGATAATCACGACAATCCGTTTTCCCGCCATTTCAGGCCGATGCCCGATTTCAACCGCCGCCGCCAAAGCTGCGCCAGACGATATTCCAACCGGGACCCCCTCAACTTCGGCCAGCGCGCGCGCCATATCAAAAGAAGATTCGTTGCCAATGGTTAGTATCTCGTCAATCAAATCGGTATCGAGCGTTACGGGGCTAAATCCCGCACCAATGCCCTGAATTTTATGCGGCCCCGGTTCTCCCCCTGAAAGCACTGCCGAATCCTCTGGCTCCACGGCCACAATTTTTACATCCGGATTTCGGCTTTTAAGGACCCGCGCTACGCCGGTCAGAGTTCCGCCGGTACCAACGCCGGAGATAAACACGTCGACCTTTCCACCGGAATCCGCCCAAATCTCTTCTGCGGTTGTTTTTCCATGAATATCGGGGTTTGCCATATTTTCGAACTGCTGCGGCATAACTGCGCCTTTGATCGTGCCAACCAGTTCATTTGCCTTCTCGATCGCACCGGACATCCCTTTTGATGCATCGGTCAAAACCAGTTCCGCCCCGAGCAATCCCAACATTTGCCGCCGCTCGATAGACATGCTTTCCGGCATGGTTAAAACCAACCTATACCCCCGCGCGGCGCAAACGAATGCGAGCGAGATTCCGGTGTTCCCCGAAGTGGGTTCGATCAGCGCGCCTCCGGGCTTAAGGTCCCCGGAAGCCTCTAAAGCGTCGACCATCGCGACGCCGATCCGGTCCTTAACCGACCCGAGCGGGTTGAAAAACTCCAGCTTACCGCAAATCTCGGAGTCCACATGCATTGCCGCGGCAAACTTGGTGAACCGAACCAAAGGCGTGCCGCCATAGGTCTCGGTAATATCGTTATAAATCACGCCTCTGGATCTATTTCTCATCCTAAAGCCCTTCCCTAAATAACAAAGTCGGCACTTTCGCCGCCAGACCGTTCAATACCTGAACTTTGAGCCCGATTACACAAGTCTTCCAGCGTGATCTGATCGAGCCGCGTTAACATATCGCCATGAAAATCGGCCCAGATCGGCTGGATAACCTTTTCACCAAGCTCGGATATCGATTCCATCTTGTCGTCTTCATTCTCCAAGTCTTCGATCACCCGCATCACATCGCCAAGCGTAATGCGGCGCCGCTCACGTGCCAGAGTATAGCCGCCTTTGGGACCACGAACCCCTTTAAGAATTCCGCGTTTCACCAGAAACTGTAGCACCTGCTCCAGATAGCGGCTCTGAATGCCTTGCCGCTCGGTTATATCTTTGGATTGCACCGGATTTGGGCGCGCGTTGTAGGCCACGTCCAAAACAGCTTCCAAGGCCAAACTCGTTTTTTTCGAAAGCAAATACATCTAGTTTCCTGTTGAGCCAAAGCCAGATTGGCCTCGCTCCGTTTCCCCTAATTCCTCTGATTCAGTCCACATACATCGTGTAACCGGTGCGAGCACCATTTGCGCAATTCGGTCCCCGTGCTGAACGATATAATCGTTTTTACCCATATTTATCAGGATAATACCGATTTCTCCACGATAGTCCGAATCAATAGTTCCGGGCGCGTTAACCATTGTTACCCCATGTTTTAACGCCAATCCGGATCGCGGCCGGATCTGAATCTCGTATCCAAGCGGGATCTCGACGGCAAAAGCTGCGGGTATCAGGCAGCGATCCATAGGTTTAAGGGTAAACGTTTTATGTTCAACATAAGCGCGAACATCCATTCCGGCAGCCCCGGCGCTTTCGTATGAAGGCAAGGGCAGGTCGCTGTCGCGAGTACGGGTAATTTTTACAAAGCTCATTCCAACACTTCGCTCACCTTGGCAGCAAGGGCATGAGCCACCTGCCGTTTCGTCATCCACGGCCAGGTTTCTGCCGCGTTTTCGGAGATTAAAACCACCTGATTATCGGGCCCCCCCATAACCGGACGGTCCCCACTGACATCATTGGCCAAAATCCAGTCACACCCTTTGCGAATCCGCTTAGCTGTCGCATTTTCAATCACATCATCTGTTTCTGCGGCGAACCCGATAACCAGTGTGGGGCGACCTTTTTGCCGCCGGGAAACGGTTTTCAAAATATCAGGGTTCTCGACAAAGCTAAGCTTCGGAAGTGGCCTACCGGCTTCTTTTTTGATTTTCCCGCTACTCACTGTGTCCACACGCCAATCGGCAACTGCGGCGGCAAATACCGCCACATCAAATTCGCCGGCAGTATTGACTGCAGCCTCCATTTCAAGCGCGGTTTCAACTTCAACAACTTCGGCACCCTTTGGGCGCTCGGCATCTGCCGGGCCGGTAACGAAAACAACCTCGGCTCCCATTTTCACAAATTCCCGTGCTATTTCAGTTCCTTGCAAGCCTGAGGACCGGTTGGCGATGTACCGAACCGGGTCAATCGGCTCGTGCGTGGGGCCTGACGTAATCAAAACCCTTTTGCCGCGCATGGGTCCGTCCGCAAATTCGCTCCGGATGGCTTCGAGGATCACTTCCGGCTCAGCCATCCGACCGGGGCCATATTCGCCACATGCCATCTCGCCCTCATCCGGCCCGACAATTATGCGCCCGTCTTCCCTCAACAATTTGAGATTACGAACGGTCGCCGGATTTTCCCACATCGCAACATTCATCGCGGGCGCCAGCATAATTCGCTTGTTGGAAGCCAGCAACAAGGTTGACGCCAGATCATCCGCCAATCCACCAGCCATTTTGGCCATCAATCCCGCAGTTGCAGGCGCAACCACCACCAAATCAGCGGCTCGGGTCAGCTCAATATGCCCCATTTCGGCCTCGTCTTCGAGGTCAAAAAGATTGGTCCTCACGCTTTCACCCGCCAAAGCAGACACGCTCAGCGGAGTCACAAATTGTTCTGCCGATTTTGTCATCACGGGCACAACCTTCGCACCCTCTTTGCTGAGCAACCGAACCAGTTGCAGCGATTTATACGCTGCAATCCCGCCACTTATGATCAACAAAATGTTTTTACCTGCCAGCATTGCGCCCCGTAATTTTCTACTATTCCGAATGGTAGTTAGTTTCGCATTCCAAAACAAGTTTACAACCCAAAAACTATTTACATGGGTCGATTTCCCTCGGCATTAGCCGATTTCCGCGCTATAAATTCCAAAATCAGGTACCAATTGATCATGTCAGCCGAATTTCCACATTTATCTCTTGTTTTGGGCGGCGCTAGCAGCGGAAAATCCCTGTGGGCCGAGGGTTTGGTGCTGTCGTCAAACCGCTCACCGGTTTACCTCGCAACCGCCGAACCCTCTGACAGGGAAATGTCGGAGAAAATTGCCCGCCATCAGGAACGTCGAGACGGAAATTGGCAGTTAATCGAATCTCCGATAGATCTGGCTCCCTATTTCAAAACGGTTTCTTCGGATCATGTCATCCTGTTAGACTGCCTAACCCTCTGGCTTTCCAACCTTATGATGGCGGAAAAAAATGTCGATTTCGAAATTACAAACCTCCTCGAAACAATTGCGAACTGTTCAGCGCCGGTGGTTTGCGTATCCAACGAGATTGGACTCGGAATGGTTCCGGACAACACCCTTGGCCGAAGATTTCGGGATTGTCAGGGCCAAATCAACCAGCGTTTTGCAGCTGCCGCAAACGCGGTAACTTTTGTTGCCGCTGGCCTACCACTGGTTCTTAAAGCACCGGAAGGCACGAAATGACAACGAGTTATTGGTTTATCCGCCATGGTCCGACCCACGCAACCGGATTTGCCGGTCACCGTGATATTCCGGCAGACTTATCAGATAAAGTGCTTATCAATAGGCTAAATCTTTTTCTCCCGACCGATGCCAGCATACAATCTTCAGATCTCTCCCGCGCCCGGGAAACAGCCTTCGCCATTCGCGGCACGCGTGAAATATTGCCGGAAGCCCCCGAATTTCGCGAAATGGATTTCGGGGATTGGGACGGGAAAAACTTTGATGAAGTCGCCAGATCTGACCCGCAACGCGCCCGAGATTTCTGGGAATCTCCGGGAGGTATTGCCCCCCCAAATGGCGAAAGCTGGAACCACCTATCAGCGCGCATCAAAACCGCGCTAGATCAACGAAACGAGAATGGCCCGCAGGGGAATCTCATTATCGTCGCCCACTTTGCGGTCATTCTGGCCGCCATTCAAATCGCTTCCGGTATGGAAGCGAAGGCCGTTTTTTCGTTTAAAATCGACAATTTTTCGGTAACTAAACTAGATTATTTGCACAGATCGAATAATTGGCGTGTCATGGGCGTCAACCACCTCGTGTGAAAAGTTTTGCGCGAATATTCGCGCAAAACGCCTAATCATCCATCTTCAATGCACTGATAAACGCAGATTGCGGGATGCTCACGCGCCCGAATTCACGCATTTTCTTCTTCCCTTTTTTCTGCTTGTCGAGCAACTTGCGTTTTCGCGTGGCATCGCCACCGTAACACTTGGCTGTCACGTCCTTGCGCAGCGCCGAAATAGTTTCGCGGGCAATTATCCGGCCACCAATCGCTGCTTGAATAGGCACTTTAAACATATGCTGTGGAATTAACTCCTTGAGCTTGGCGCACATCGCACGTCCACGTGCCTCAGCCCGGGCGCGGTGCACCATGGTACTCAATGCATCCACCGGTTCGTCATTCACCAGTATCTGCATTTTAACCAGTTGGTCCTCGGCATAGCCTTCCATGCTATAGTCAAAACTCGCATAGCCTTTGGTGACCGATTTCAGGCGGTCGTAGAAATCAAAAACAACTTCGTTTAACGGTAAATCATACACGACCATCGCCCGCGAGCCTGCGTAAGTAAGGTCTATCTGGATCCCGCGCCGATCTTGGCAAAGCTTCAACACGTCTCCCAAATATTCGTCCGGCACCAGAATCGTCGCCTTGATCCGTGGCTCCTCGATATGATCCACCAGGGTTAAATCCGGCATATCTGCCGGGTTATGCAACTCCACTTTGGTGCCGTCGCGCAGATAAATGTGGTAAATCACCGACGGTGCCGTGGTGATCAGATCAATGTCATATTCCCGCTCCAGCCGGTCGCGGATCACCTCAAGGTGCAGCAAACCAAGGAACCCACACCGGAAGCCAAAGCCCAGCGCCGCCGAACTCTCGGTTTCATAGCTAAACGAAGCATCATTCAGCGCCAGTTTCTCGATGCTCTCCCGCAGGTCCTCAAATTCGGCGCTATCCACCGGAAACAACCCACAAAAAACCACCGGCTGCGCGGGCTGAAAGCCCGGCAATGCCTCAGAGCAGCCCTTTTTCTCATGGGTGATCGTATCCCCCACCCGCGTGTCCCGCACCTGCTTGATGCTCGCGGTCAAAAATCCCATCTCGCCGGGGCCGAGGCTATCAACCGGTTGCATTTCAGGCTTAAAAACGCCGACCCTGTCCACAGGGTAGTTCGCATTTGTAGCCAACATCTTGATCTTGTCGCCCTTCTTGAGCACGCCATCAATGATCCGAACAAGCACAACCACACCTAAGTAGGGGTCATACCAGCTATCCACCAGCATCGCTTTTAGCGGCGCATCGCGGTCGCCCTCGGGATGGGGTAATCGCGTTACGATCGCTTCCAGCACGTCAGGGATGCCCACACCGGTTTTGGCCGAAATCATCACGGCATCGGATGCATCAATCCCGATCACATCTTCAATCTGCTCACACACCCGCTCCGGCTCGGCGGCCGGCAGGTCGATCTTGTTAAGCACCGGCACAATCTCATGGCCAGCCTCAATCGCCTGATACACATTCGCCAGCGTCTGCGCCTCTACGCCCTGCGCGGCATCCACAACCAGCAGCGAACCCTCGACCGCCCGCATCGACCGACTCACCTCATAGGCAAAATCCACGTGGCCCGGCGTGTCGATCAGGTTGAGCACATAATCCTGCCCATCGTTGGCGTGATAATCGATCCGCACCGTGTTGGCCTTAATCGTGATCCCGCGCTCCCGCTCGATATCCATCGAGTCTAAAAGCTGCGCCTGCATATCCCGGTCGGCCACCGTGCCGGTAGACTGGATCAACCGGTCAGCTAGCGTGGATTTACCGTGGTCAATATGCGCCACGATCGAAAAATTGCGGATGTTTTTAAGGTCTGTCATAGCAAAGGGGTATGATGGAGGTTTTGGGAAGGGTCAAGGGGGCTCGATTAATGATTTCCTCCACCCACAATCATCCATCATACGGGAGGTCGGTTACGAACAATCCATCGTGCAATAATGCTAAGGAAGCTTATGCGCGGCAATGTGCAAATAGCGCGCCGTTTTTCTCCGTTCGCCGCATCGACGAATCTGTAGAGCCAGTCTGTTGGATAATCAGTAATCCAAAATCCTATCAACGCGTGTAGATTAAAATGATTTGAAATCTCTTCGTTGTTGTATTCAATGAAACCATCTATTTCTTCAATAGAGGTCACCCCGCGGCTCACAGTTCCCTCCGTATTTTCAGCATTGCTTAGGAAGGTATCCGTAATTTGAGTGTTTCCTCGCCTCTCGACCACTTTTGCATAAAATATGTCTTCCTGCTCTTCTGGCACAAAAGTTGTGTGATTTGGTGCAATACAACGGTGACTCACAGAAAATACACCATTTGCATTTGCCTCGGAGGTTAGATGAAACTCGGTTTCAGTATTCTCTTTAAACAGGATAAGGGGTATCAATTTATCTATGGGCGCTTTTACACGGCGACTGAATTTTAATTTAAGAGCGCCAACAGGAATTCTTTGGGTTAGTGACGGCAATTTGCACACAATAATTAGATATGCGGCATTTAACGCCACGCCTATCAAAACTATCGTTCCATGCCGGGCAGAATCTCTATTTTCTGGCCCGGCCAAAGCGACAAAATCGTCGAAATACGAAACGCCAAAAAGCGTGACTGATAATAAAAATGCCGCAACAAGCGCTTCAAACCAGTCAAATGGGAAAACAACAATATAGACACAAATGAACATCACCCAGATCGCTAAAACCAAGAGAAAATTCATTGGCTCAAAATACCAAGTTTCTCCCCCAAATACGATAATTGAGCCAATCATGCCAAGAACCGGAAAAATCGATGCGATTACAATTAACCGGCGTAACCTGACTAATCTATACGTTATGTCGCGGGGCGTGATTGATAATATAGACATGGACTCTCAAAAATAGGTTCCCACAATTTCTATCCTCAGCGACTGAAAGCTTCAACTACAAGTTGCTTTTTTCAGTCCCTCTACCCAGTAAACCCCGACCATTTTATCATACGCGAATCTTACACGCTTTTTAGCACCTCAAGCACGGCCTCTTTCAGCGTATCTACCACTTCGTCCACCTGATCTTCACTCATGATAAAAGGTGGCGCGAGGAGCACATGGTCGCCGTGCTGCCCGTCTATCGTGCCCTGCATCGGGTAGCACATCAGCCCCCGCGCCATAGCCGCTTTTTTGATCTTTGGGGCAATTTTCAAAGCTGGATCGAAGGTCGCTTTGGTGCCGCGATCCGCCACCAGCTCCACGCCCCAAAAAAGCCCGCGCCCGCGGATATCTCCCACATGCTCATGCTGCCCAAGCGCCAGTTTGAGCTTGCTTTCCATTATAGTTCCAAGTTGCCCGACCTGCGGTAAAAGCCCTTCATCCACAATTCGCTCTAGCACAGCCAGCGCACAGGCTGAAGCGACAGGGTGGCCCATATAAGTGTGCCCATGCTGGAAAAACCCGCTTCCATCCGCGATGGTCTGGTAGATTTCACCCGAACAAAGCATAGCGCCAATAGGCTGGTACCCGGCGCCCAACCCTTTGGCGATGGTTAGAATATCGGGGCGAACACCCTCTTGTGTACAGGCAAAAAGCGCGCCGGTGCGCCCCATGCCGCACATGACTTCATCCAAAATGAGCAGCACGCCGTATTGGTCGCAAATCTCTCTGATACGCGCAAAATAACCCGCTACAGCGGGCACCGCACCCAGAGTCGCCCCTACTACGGGCTCGGCAATAAAGGCCATTACTTTTGCGGGACCAACCCGCAAAATTTCCGTTTCAAGCTCATTGGCAGTCCGCTGCCCATAGGCCTCGGCACTTTCTGCGTCACCACGCAAACGGTATTCATAACAAGGGCTTATATGAGTCATATTCAGCAGTAGTGGCGCAAACTGTCCGCGCCGCCACTCATTCCCGCCCGCGCTCAGCGCGCCAAGAGTATTGCCGTGATAGCTCTGCTTACGGGCAATAATATGGCCACGCTCGGGCTCGCCTTTTTCCACAAAATACTGCCGCGCCAGCTTGATCGCCGCTTCCACAGCCTCGGAACCGCCTGACACAAGATAAACCCGCTCAATCCCCTCCGGCGCGTGTTCGACCAGTTTATCTGCCAATGCCTCGGCAGGATCGCTGGTAAAGAAGCCAGAATGGGCAAAAGAAATCTTGTCGACCTGCGCTTTGATCGCCTCGCTCACATGCGTATCACTATGCCCAAGGCATGAAACCGCAGCGCCACCGGCATCAAAATAGCGCTTGCCCGCAGCATCAACAATATAGCATCCGTCCCCGCTTTTGGCGGTTGGCATTAAGGCCGGTTGGCGGTGAAAAACATGGTTAGCCATCTGATTTTCCTCAGCTAATTTTCCAATATGCGCGCACTTCATCAGCGGTTGCTACCGCTTGTTTGATCTGCCCTACCAGTGCCGAAGTGCCAGATGCCAGTGCGCCATCTTCCATCCACAGGTTATTTTCAAACCCGACCCGCGCGTGCCCGCCAGCCGCGATTCCCGCCATAACAACGGCATGCTCCTGCGGACCAAACGCACATACGCTCCAGTCATGCACGTCACCAAGCGCGGCAACATAAGCTGGCAAATCAGCCACCTTGGCGTCCACGCCCCGATACTTGCCGAGCACCAGCAAAACGCTCTGATCTTCCAATCCAAAAGCGTTAAACCGAGCAATATCCTCGGGCGAATATAATATATGCTGGACGTGAATCCCGTGCCCAGCAGCCCAGTCGTAAAAGCGCCGCGCGGTTGCATTCTCCTCCGGCACAAACTCTCGCCACGCAACGCTCACCGCTTTTGGCATCACCGTTTCAACACAAGCGATCTGGGCATCCAGTTCAAAAAGCCCTGCGGCCTCTGTTGTAATCTGCACCAACATCCCAGGGGCGCTTTTGGCAATCGCCTCGGTTGCCGCGCGATACAGACCGGCATCCAGACTATGCAGACCGTTGCTATCGCGCACATGCAAGTGCAACACAGCCGCACCAGCTTCTTGGCAGGCCGCTGCTTCTGCAGCGATCTCCTCAATTGAAACCGGCAGGTTCGGGTGGTCGGCCTTCCCGCGCCGCGCCCCGTTAGGCGCGGCGATTATCATTGGTTTCATAGCCTTAGCCGCGCACCACAAAAACAGATTGTTTTGCGTGGCGAACAACGCGCGCAGCGTTTGGCCCCAACAGATAATCTTTGGTTCCCGGCCGGTGTGAGGCCAGCACGATCAAGTCAGCGCCGAGTTCTTCCGCCGATTTTATGATCCGCTTGTAGATCGTCCCGTGGCGTACATAGCAGGTGCAATCTAGATCAGCCGGCACATAGTTGCGCGCAACAGCAGTCAATTCATATTCTGCATGCTCCATCGCTTTTTCGGCATAGTCTTTCGGGAAAAACGACCCCACCATCGCCATTCCGAAATCAGGCACAACAGTAAACAGGATCAGCTTGGAACCTTCCGCTTTGGCGATTTCGATCGCCTTTGGCAGCGCAATCTCCCACGAACTGGGCTGATTAAGATCGATTGGCACAAATATTTTTTTATACATAACCAGCCCTCCTAGGCCATTTGTTCTTCAAGTTTACGCGCGCGGCCTTTTTGCAAGAACCATATCAGCGCCAGCAGCAAGAGTGCCGGAATATAGAACAGTTCTTTCCACGGGCGGTCGGCATCCACTTCGACCTTGATGACTTTCCAGTCGAAGTCGATAGATCTTTCCTGCGCATAGCCGCCAAACACAACGTTATCGACGATCCAGCCTTCATCATTTTCGGCAAAAGCGATACCGGCATTGCGTTCCAGCCTTGTGGCACCGTCACCATCTGCCTGCGCGCCAAGCGGCAATTCAACCGTCATTTCGACCATCTTGAAGGTGTTGGGGTTTTCACCCGACATCCGGACCCTCAGCACCGCGTCATCCGGCGCTTCGGTGGCCAAGCGGCTAATCTCGCCGGGGGCTGTATCCACATATGGAGCGGCATACATATCCAGCCAGAAGCCCGGCCTGAACAAGGTGAAAGCAATCAGCAACAGCGCTACGTTTTCCCATATTTTGCTGCGGGTTATAAACCAGCTCTGTGTAGCCGCCGCAAAGAGCAGCATTGCGATTGTCGCGACAATGAACACAAATACCGCCTTCCCCGGAGTCACGTCGATCAACAACAACTCGGTGTTGAAGATAAACAGGAACGGCAGGATCGCGGTCCGCACATCGTAGCTAAAACCGATAATACCGGTTTTGATCGGGTCCCCTTTGGAGATCGCAGCCGCGGCAAAGGCCGCAAGCCCCACCGGCGGTGTATCATCCGCCAAAATCCCGAAGTAGAACACAAACATGTGCACCGCAATCAACGGCACAATCAGCCCCGACTGCGCCCCAACCTCGATAATCACCGGCGCCATCAGCGAGGTAATTACGATATAGGTTGCCGTGGTCGGCAGGCCCATGCCCAGCACAAGGCTGAACAATGCTACAAAGATCAGCATCAGGAGCAAAGAGCCGCCCGAGATAGTTTCGATCAACTCGCCAATGACTTGGTGTGCGCCGGTCAACGATACAGTGCCAACAATAATACCAGCGGTACCTGTTGCCACGGCGATGCCGATCATGTTGCGTGAGCCGGCAATCATACCGTCAAGGAACTCTTTCCAGCCCCGCACCCAATCTGATAACCCTTCGCCACGCAGCATCGCTTTCAGCGGGTGCTGGGTGAGCATCACAAAGATCATCGCAAAGGTCGCCCAGAAGGCCGAGAGGCCCGGCGACAAGCGCTCAATCATCAGGTTCCAGATCAGCACAACTACTGGCAAAATAAAGTAAGCACCGGTTTTGGCGATCGGCCCCGGCATCGGAAGCTCTATAAACGGAGCATTCGGATCATCGACCTCAAGATCAGGGTATCCGGCAGCCCATTTCAACAGGGCCAGATAAGCGACAAAGAAGAGCGCCATCATACCAACGAGCGAATACTCGCCAAGCAGCGGTTTGATCCAACCCAATCCGTAATAAACCGCTAGGCTAAGCCCGCAGAATACAGCAACCCCGAGCACAAGGCCCATCATACGCTGCGCAACCGTTTTCTTTTCACCTGGGCGCGGCAGGCCCTCAAGGCCCATTTTCGCGGCCTCCAGGTGCACAATGTAAACCAGCGCGATATAGGAGATAATCGCAGGCAGGAAGGCATTTTTCACAACTTCCAGATAGGAAATGCCCACATACTCCACCATCAGGAAGGCCGCAGCCCCCATCACCGGTGGTGTTAGCTGGCCGTTGGTCGAGGATGCCACCTCAACCGCCCCTGCTTTTTCAGCCGAGAACCCAACCCGCTTCATCAGCGGAATCGTGAATGTACCGGTGGTCACTGTGTTGGCGATTGAGGAACCCGAAATCAAGCCGGTCGCTGCCGACGCCACAACCGCTGCCTTGGCAGGCCCGCCTTTCATGTGACCCATCATGGCAAACGCCAGTTTGATAAAGTAGTTACCAGCGCCGGCTTTTTCCAGCAAAGAGCCGAAGAGCACAAACAGGAACACCATCGAGGCCGACACGCCGAGTGCGAGGCCAAACACACCTTCGGTCTGCATCCAGAAGTGCCACATGGCTTTACCAAAGCTGGCCCCTTTCCACTGCATCGCATCGGGCCAGAACTCGGCATCGCCGAAGAAAACGTAGAGTAGGAAAGCCGAGGCCACGACAACCATTGGCAAACCAAGAGCGCGGAAGGTGGCGACCAGCACGATAACAATCCCGACAGCAGAGGCGGTTTTGTCGAATATGGTCGGCAGGCCAGCGCGGTCCGCAATGGCTCCTGCATTAAAAATAAGATACATCGTCGCGACAATACCGGCGACAATCAACACCCAGTCATACCACGGAATGTAATCACGCGGGGACTTTTTGAGGAGCGGAAACGCGACAGTGGCCATTGTCAGGCCAAATGCGAGGTGGATCACCCGAGACACATCCGACGGGACATAAAGCGCATTAATTCCTGTGGTTGTTGCCAGAATTCCCGGCAAAGGAGAGGCGTTATAAACCTGCAAAAACGCCCATGTCAGCGCTATGGCAGTAATGAACTTACCTTGCCAGTTTTGCGGGTTACGCGCGCCAACATCCAGATCGGCAAATGAATCGATATCGGCTTGTTCCGACACCCCTTCTTTCTCGTTCTCGGCCATGAATTCCCTCCCAGGTCCCGGATTCTCCGGTTTATTCTTATTAATAAGCTTTTAATAAAAAGGGCGGGAGCTTGTGCTCCCGCCCGATGTTTTAGTGCCGGATTAATCCATCAGGCCCAGTTCTTGGTAGGCGCGGATCGCACCAGGATGCAGCGGCGCCGAAAGGCTGTCACGGATCATCTCTTCGGCTTTCAGGTTCGCAAATGCAGGGTGCAGTTTGCGGAAGTCGTCGAGGTTACCCAAAACAGCCATCGCAACGGTGTAAACGGCTTCGTCAGAAACACTTGCCGATGTCACGAAGGTCGCGCCAACACCAAAGGTCTGGATGTCGTCAGGGTTGCCCGGATACATGCCGCCAGGAATGGTCGCCATACGATAGTAGGGGTTGGCTTCAACCAGCGCTGTGATTTCAGGTGCAACTGCCGGAACGATCACCGCATCGCACGAGGCAACAGTTTCTTGAGTCAGGCCCGATGGGTGGCCCACCAGCCAGAAGTAGCCGTCAATTGAGTTGTCGCACAAAGCGCCAGCGGTTTCGGAAGATTTCATCTGAGCGGCCAGCGCCAGATCACTGCGCTCCCAGCCCATGGCTTCTTCAATCACTTCCCAAGTGCCCAGTGTACCGGAGCCCGGGTTGCCAATGTTAAAACGCTTGCCCGGAATGTCGGTGATGTTGTTGATGCCAGCATCGCGACGCGCCAGAATGGTCACAGGCTCTGCGTGAACCGAGAACACAGCGCGCAGGTCTTCAAAAGGGCCCTGCTCTTCGAATTTCGATGTACCGTGATAGGCGTGATACTGCCAGTCAGACTGGGCTACACCGAATTCCAGCTCGCCAGCACGGATGGTGTTAATATTGTAGATTGAGCCACCGGTTGATTCAACCGAGCAGCGAATGCCGTGGTCAGCGCGGTCTTTGTTTACCAAGCGGCAGATCGCGCCACCTGTTGGGTAATAAACGCCGGTTACACCGCCAGTACCTATCGAGACAAATTGCTGCTGAGCCGAGGCCGCGCCTGCAAAGGCACCTGCTACGGTCATCGCAATCGCTAAAGAATTGAGTTTCATGTTATCCTCCGGGATAGTTTCATTTACCACCTAAACTGGGCCGGAATACCGACTTCAGGAACGGCTGCGATGGCTTAACATCCGCCCCATATTCTTGCGGGTTCAAAATGCCCCAGCATATTCAGATTTATCAATCTGGCATGCAAGTACACTAAACCCATCGCGCAAGAATGCACAACTTGTCGCACTTATCAACTGTTCTTTGTCAGAAATCCACTCCGAAGTGCCACCATAGGCCTCGACAACGCGCACAATGTCAGTTGCGCCAAAGTTAACCCCCAATTGCGGCAGATTTGATCGTGATTGCTTGAGATCAATTAGGGATAAAGATTCATCAATAAGCACAATGATTGTCAGGTTGATTCCCATATCCCGCAAAGTGGCCAATTCACCTATCACCATTTCGAACCCGGCATCGCCCACAAAAGCCACAACGCGCGGGCCGTTAGGCCCTGCCGCTTTGGCATAGCCCATGGCCAGTGGCAGCGCGATCCCCATGGTGCAAAAACAGGTGGATTGCAGCAAAGTTTGCGGGGCTTTGCAGCGCCACATCTGGCTTAACAGAATGCGGTGAGCGCCACTATCTGCGGTTGCGACCGTATTTTCAGGCATTGTGGATAACACCGACGAGAAAACCTGATGCGGTCCCCAGTTATCGCGCATAGCAAACATTTTTTCCAATGCCGCCCGCGCCTCGGGCGCCCCGCCGGTTTTGATTGATGCCGCGTTTTGTAGCGCCGCAACCCCTTGCGCCACATCACCCACAAAACGCACCGCAGCGCCGTGCATTCCATGCGGAATGTCAGCATGTAGAATGTCAATCGCCTTGGCTGCATCCCACGGTTCCACCCAGCCATTGCGCATTTCGATCGGATCATACCCCGCGAGTATAATGCAGTCAGACCCCTTCAAGAGCGGCAAAACCACGGTGTCGGACATCGGTGAAAGCCCGTGCCCTCCGAGACAAAGCGGGTGGTTTTCGTCAATAATGCCTTTAGCTTTGTAGGTGGTTAAAACCGGAATCTCGCCCGCTTCTGCGAGCGCTAGAATTGCCTCGCCAGCTTTATGATGCACCGCTCCCAAACCCGCAAGAATGACCGGCTTTCTGGCCTGCGCCAGCATAGTACGCGCCGATTCCAGCGAGTTTCCTTCGGGCCAAGCCGCCGGTTCGGGTTTGAGCAACGCGCGCTTGATCACTGCAACTTCGCTGCCTGCCAGATCATGCGGGACATCCACATGTACCGGCCCCGGCGGGTCTGCCCGCGCGATATTCAGCGCCTTTTCGATGATCTGCTGAGCAGACCCTTTTGCCACCTGAAACTGCGCTTTGGTGATCGGTGCCATAAGGGCACTTTGATCGAGCACTTGGTGGGTAAAGCTCTCGGCCTCACCGCGCCCGATGCAACCCGAAAGCACAATAAGCGGCACCTGCTCCTGAAAAGCATTCGCGACAGAGTTCAGGCCGTTGGCCAGACCCGGCCCAATAGTGGTGAGCAATATGCCAGGGGCGCCAGTGGCATGGTAGGTGCCTTCGGCCAGATACCCAGCATTGTTTTCATGCTTGCAGAGGGTGAATTCGATTCCGACCTCATCCAGCGCCTGCATGACCAACAAGACCTCGCCGCCGGGCATGCCAAAAGCGTGGCGGCACCCAGCTTCATGGAGTTTCTGAGCTATTATCTGTGCGGCCGTTGTCATTTTATGTATCCATCTCGTGTTTGCGGTAGTTTCATCTCCAGCACTTTGCCGGCGATCAGGTTGCGGAGCATCTGCGCGGTGCCGCCGCCAATGGTAAACATGCGCGCATCCCGCACCATCCGCTCCAGCGGCAGGTTGCGCGAATAACCCGCTGCGCCGTGCATTTGCAGCGCATCATTGCTGACTTTCACGGCCGTTTCAGATGCAAGGAGCTTGGCTTGCGCGGCCATCATCGGATCAGGAAACCCGCTATCCGTATGTTGCGCACTGACGGCTGCCCGCCACAGCATAGTCCGCGCGGCATCCAGCGAGACATTCATATCCGCCAGCATCCATTGCAACCCTTGGAATTCGGCAATCGGGCGGCCAAACTGCGCGCGGGTTTTGACAAAATCAAGCGCCTGTTCATAGGCCCCTTGCGCCACGCCCAGCGCCACCGTTCCCGCACCAACGCGCTGGCCATTATAAGCGTTCATCAGCCCGGCAAAGCCGCGCCTTATGCCGCCCGGCGGGATCAGAGCCATGCTGGCGTCAATCTCCATGTTTTCGAAAATCACTTCGGTTTCAGGGATGCCGCGCAGCCCCATCGCGGGCTCGCGGGTGCCGATCTTGAGGCCTTCATCCTCGCCGCGCACCGCAATAAACCCGCCTATGCCAAGCCGCTCTCCGTTTTCTTCAACCTGCGCAAAAATCAAATGCGCCTTGGAAACGCCGCCACCGGTGATCCAGTGCTTTATGCCGTTGAGCACATATTTATCACCCTTTTTGACAGCCGTCGTCGTCATCGATGTCGCCGCCGAACCCGAACCCGGTTCGGTGATGCAAATCGCCGGTTTATCACCGGCCAAAATCAGCGGCGCAATACGCCTGATCTGGACCTCGGTGCCATATGCACATATCGCGCCAATCGCGCCCATATTTCCCTCGACGACAATTCTCGCCGTCACCCCGCAGACGCGCGCAATCGCTTCAACAACCAGCACAACATCCATGTAACTCAACCCGAGCCCGCCATGGGCCTTGGGAATTGTCATGCCCATCATGCCCGCTTCGGTCAGGTCCTGTACGTTATCCCACGGGTATTGCTCTGTTCGATCAACTTCCGCAGCGCGTGGTTTAAAAACCTCTTCCGCCAGCTCTAGTGCGGTGGCTTGTATCTGCTTTTGCTCGTCTGTAAGGGTAAACATCTTGTCCTCTAGTTTTCCGGCTCTCCGAGCCAATCCTCAATCACTTCATCTGTATCCGCACCGCAAAGCGGCGGTGCCTTCCGGTAGCTCACCGGTGTTTTTGAAAACTTGACCGGATTACCGATAAGTTCAATTTCGCTGTGGGGATGATCCATTTTCACCCGCATGCCACGCGCCGCTACTTGCGGAGAGTCAAAGACCTCTTCAAGGTTGTTGATCTCGCCGCAAGGCACATTGTTGGACTTCATGGCATCCAGCAATTCTTGCTTGCCCATCCGGGCCATCTGCATTTCGATTTGCGGGAGCAGCGCCTCACGGTTTGTGATCCGCGCTCTATTGGTCGCAAATGCCGGATCTTCAGCCAAGGCGGGTGTGCCAATCACATCGCAAAACCGCTTAAACTGGCTGTCATTACCGACCGCCACAAGCAGGTGGCCATCTTTGGCGGCAAAGGCCTGATAGGGCACAATATTCGGGTGCTGGTTGCCGCGCCGCCGGGGCACCTCGCCCGATTGCAGATAATTGGTGCCTTCGTTGATCAACCACGCGATTTGGCTATCCACCAACGCCACATCAATATATTGCCCCTCGCCGGTTTGGTCCCTGTGCCGCAAGGCGGCCAGTACCGCACTGGCGGCATACATGCCGCACATCACGTCGGCAATCCCCACACCCACCTTCATCGGGGTTCCGTCCGGCTCTCCCGTCAGGCTCATGATACCGCCATAGCCTTGTGCCATCAGGTCATAACCCGGCAAGTGGGCATTGGGGCCGGTTTGGCCAAAACCAGTAATCGAGCAATAAATGATCGAAGGGTTCACCGCCTTGATCGCCTCGTAATCCAGCCCATATTTTTTGAGCCCGCCCAGCTTGTAGTTTTCGACCAAAACATCCGCTTTGGCCGCCAGTTGTTTAATCAGCGCCGCCCCTTCCGGTGTTGAAAGGTCAACACCCACCGAGCGTTTGTTGCGGTTGGCAGCCAAATAATATGCGCTCTCGGATGAATCGTTTCCTTCAGAATCCTTCACATAAGGGGGGCCCCATTTGCGTGTATCATCCCCCACGCCCGGGCGTTCGATCTTGATGACATCAGCGCCATAGTCACCCAATAGCTGGGTGCTGCTTGGCCCCGCCAGAATGCGCGACATATCAAGAACTTTAATCCCCGCAAGCGGGCCGGTGGCTATTTTATCGGGCATTATTGATTCCCTTTCCTAAAGGCAGGATAAAGACAGTTTTCCAGAAAAAAAGAGACTTATTCTGAGGTTAGTGTTAGATATTCTTGCAAAACGAAGGAGTCGAATATGAATTTACAGCAACTCAAATCCCTCGCCGCAGTTCTAGAAAACAATAGCTTTTCCGCAGCGGCGGACAAGGTCTCGCTGAGTCATTCGGCAATTTCTTTGCAAATCCGAACCCTTGAAGAAGAATTCGGGCAGGTTTTGTTTGACCGCTCAACCCGCCCAGCCACATTGACGGCCACCGGCAAAGCCACCGCAGTGGCCGCGCAAAAAGCTATTAAGATGATTGAAAGGGTGCGTTTGGTCGGCTCCGGATTGCAGCACAAGGACCAGATATCTTTTGGTGTTGTTCCTACAGAAACCCAGCATATGCTGCCCGTGGTTTTGCGGGAGCTGCAAAAGCGGCAACCGGGTATCCGGATTAAAGTCAAGTCGGCACTATCGGGCACGCTGGCCATGCAGGTGCTTAATTTGGACCTTGATTTTGCGATTCTGACAGCGCCCATAACCGCGCTTCCGGAATTGCAGGTTCAGGAGCTCGTAATTGAACCACTTTATGTCATTGCGCCCAGGCACATTCCGGCCCAATCAGATGAATCGCTTCTCCGAAATCATCCCTTTATTGCCTTCGAAAACATGACCTGGATGGGGCATCAGGTTTCGGCCCGTCTGCAATCCCGCGGCATTAGGGTCAAAGAGATTATGGAGGTCGACTCGCTGGATGCCATTGAAAAGATGGTCCGCGAGGGTTTTGGGGTTTCGATTGTACCCCAGAGGTTTCTGGCACCGCCATTGGAGATGCACTTGAATGTCGTTCCGTTCTGCGACCCGCAAGAGACCCGAAGGCTTGTCCTCATCCATCGCGCCGGGGAGGAGGCCGACCTGCCGATCGCCAATATCCGGCAAATTATTGACGCGCAAATTGTCAACTTGCAGCCAGCTTGAAAGCAGTTAAACAGTCGCTAAAGTGAGCGCATTCCAGTTGGACAACCTCACAAAAAAAGGCCCGCGCCAATAGCGCGAGCCTTAAATTCTGATTTCTTTTTGCCTTAGTTAGGCAAATCGCCGCTAATGCCTTCTACATAGAAGTTCATGCCAGCCAGCGTGCCGTCATCAGCGGTTTCACCGGCTGCCAGCCAAGCGGAACCATCCTGCTTGTTGATCGGTCCAGTGAAGGGATGCAGATCACCGGCAGCAATCGCATCTGACGCAGCTTGTGCCAATGCCTGAACATCTGCCGGAATGCGGTCAGAAAACGCGCCGATCTCAACCATACCCGGGGCAATACCGTCCCATGTGTCGGTGCTTTCCCATGTGCCATCCATGACAGCCTGAACGCGGGCAACATAATATGGCCCCCAGTTGTCGATGATCGAAGACAGGCGGGCTGTTGGGCCGAAGGCCATCATGTCAGACGCTTGACCAAAGGCCATCACGCCTTTTTCTTCGGCGATTGTCATGGCAGCTGGCGAGTCAGTGTGCTGCATGATCACGTCTACGCCTTGCTCGATCAGAGCATTGGCCGCGTCAGCCTCTTTGCCCGGATCAAACCAAGTGTAAACCCATACAACCTTGAACTCTACATCAGGGTTAACCGACTTGGCAGCCAGATAGGCCGCATTGATGCCGCGCACAACTTCGGGAATCGGGAAGGAAGCAATATAACCAACCTGATTGGTTTCAGTCATCGAACCGGCGATCAGGCCGATCACATGGCGGCCTTCATAGAAACGTGCCGAATAGGTCGAAACATTGTCCGCGCGTTTGTAGCCGGTCGCGTGCTCAAACACCACGTCAGGGAAGTTTTCAGCCACGTTCAAAGTTGGGTCCATATAGCCAAACGAAGTCGTGAAGATGATATCAACTCCGGACCGCGCCATCTGGGTCATTACCCGTTCGGCATCGGCCCCTTCAGGCACACTTTCGACGAAAGAGGTTTCAACCGCATCGCCAAAATGCTCTTCGACCTCAAGGCGGCCCTGATCATGCTCGTAAGACCAGCCAAGGTCCCCGACCGGACCCACATAGATAAAGCCCGCTTTTACAGGCTCGCCGTGGCTGCCTGCATATGCAGAACCCGCGAGCGCAAAGCCCATGGCCGCCGCAGCCGCCAGTGTTTTGGTAAATTTCATTTCAAACCTCCGTTGAATTGTGTGGCCCCGCCTAATGCGAAGCATGAAAAGATGTGCCCAGACAGGCGGGCGCATTCAGGCTGGCCCTTTTCCGGTCAGCCGACATAATAACCAAAACGACGATGGTTACAATATATGGTGTCATAGAAAGATAGGCCCCCGAAATGGAGACACCCAGTGCTTGCAGGCTAAGTTGCAAAATCGTGATGCCGCCAAACATATAGGCCCCCAAAATCACCCGCCAAGGCTTCCACGCCGCAAATACGACAATCGCCAGCGCGATCCAACCCACACCGGCGGTCATGCCCTCCGTCCACTGGGGTACGCGCACCAGGCTTACATAGGCACCGCCAAGGCCGGCACAGGCGCCGCCAAACATGATAGCTCCGAAACGGATCAATTGCACATTGTAGCCAAGCGAGTGGGCGGCATCGTGGTTTTCGCCACAGGCCCGCAGCACCAGCCCCGAACGCGTCCGGTTCAGGAAATACCAAACGGCAAACACCAAAAAGAGCGAGAAATAAATCACCGGATCGTGGGAGAAGAATAACTCGCCCACTACCGGAATATCACTCACGCCTTCCACCTCCAACCGCGCCATCCGTGGCGGTTTTATACCGTTGTAGCTGGTGCCCATCAGGGCCGCGAGACCAAGGCCAAACAGGGTGAGCGCCAAGCCTGTCGCCACCTGACTGGAGAGCAAATACTGCGTTAGAAAAGCAAACAACATAGACACTGCCGCGCCCCCGAGCGCCGCTGCCAGCAATCCGAGCATCGGGCTGCCGGTTGTTGTCGCCGCGATAAAGCCGGTGACCGCACCGATAATCATCATGCCTTCCACACCGAGATTGAGAACACCTGCTTTTTCAACCACCAACTCGCCAATGGCTGCCAGTAAGATCGGGGTGGCTGCCCCAATTAGCAGAACCATCATTGCAACCGGATCAAGAGATGAGAAATCCATTACACGGCCCTCCGTACTGATTTAATTCGGTAGTTAATCAATATCTCGAAGCCAAGCAGGAAAAACAGCATCATGCCTTGAAACACCGTGACCGCAGCGGCAGGCAGCTTCAGGATGAACTGCGCGTTTTCCCCCCCAATGTAGGTGCCTGCCAAAACAACGCCTGCCAGCAATATCCCCACTGGATTGAGCCTGCCAAGGAAGGCCACAATGATCGCGGTAAAGCCGTATCCCACTGGGAAATCAATCGTCAACTTCCCCGCAGCGCCGGAAAGCTCGAAAAGCCCCGCCAACCCTGCCGCCGCGCCCGAGATACCAAGGCAAATGGCAATTATGATCGAAGGATTTACACCGGCAAACCGCGCCGCGCGCGGAGATTCCCCGGTAAGTTTTATCTGAAATCCAAGCGCGTGCTTTTGAAGTAGAAAAAACGCGGCGGCGAGCAAAATTAGCGAGACCAGCCCGCCTCCGTCTATCCCGAGTGCAGGGATTACATCAGGCAAAGACGTTGCATCGTTACGACCAAGGTTGCGGCTTTCAGGAAAGTTAAACCCGCTCGGATCGCGCAGCAAACCTTGCACCATTTGCGCAAGCAAATTTTCAGCCACATAAACCAGCATCAACGATACAAGGATCTCATTTGCGTTAAATTTGATCTTGAGCACCGCCGGGATCATCGCCCAAAGCGCGCCGCCCAGCGCGGCCGCAACCGCCATAAGCGGCAATATCCACCAGCCTTCGGAACCCCAAAGCGCAAGCCCGACACCGCCACCGGCAATCGCACCGATAATGAATTGCCCCTCTGCGCCGATATTCCAGACACCCGCTCTAAAACCAATAGAGAGCCCCAAGGCGATCAGGATAAGCGGGGAAGCCTTCACAAAAAGCTGCGAGAGGTTGTAGCTATCGACAAACGGGTCGATGAACAGAAGGTAAATCGCTTCAATCGGGTTGATCCCGAGCGCTGCAAACAGCATCCCCCCCACGACCATCGTCGCCAAAACCGCCATGACCGGCGTCAGGTACAGCATGGATTTTGAAGGTGTCGGTCTTTGCTCAAGCCTCAGCATGATGTGTTCCCTCCAGATCGCCGCCCATCATCAGACCGATTTCCTCGATCGTCAGCCCTTCGGCAGGTTGTGGTTTGCTCAAACGGCCCTCCGAGAGCACCGCGAAGGTATCTGACATTTCCATAAGTTCATCAAGGTCCTGCGAAATAACAATCACCGCCGCGCCTTTGGCCGCCAGTTGCCGCAAGGCTTGGCGGATTGAGGCCGCGGCTGCGGCATCCACCCCCCAGGTGGGTTGGTTTACCACCAGCACTTCGGGGCTTTGCAACACTTCGCGGCCAATGACAAATTTTTGCAGGTTCCCGCCCGAGAGCGCCTTGGCTGCCACGTGAATGCCCGGCGTTCTCACGTCAAAGCCTTCGACAATATCGCGGGCAAATGTGTTGGTCTTGCTATTGTTGATCACTTTGCGAGGGGCCAGTTTCTTGCGGATTCGTCCGGTCAGAAATGCGTTTTGGCTAAGGCTCATCATGGGGGCCGCGGCATGGCCGAGCCGCTCCTCCGGTGCGGTCAACAAGCCCAATATCCGCCGCTCATTCGGGCCCATTTGGCCGATCGCCGCACCGTCGAGCGTTACCATCCCGGCGGCCACCTTTTCCTCACCCGAAAGCGCCGCCAATACTTCTTCCTGTCCGTTACCCGCAACGCCGCCAATCCCCAGAATCTCGCCTCTGCGAAGACTGAAAGACACGTCCCGAAGGCTGACCCCGAACGGGTCATTCGAAGGTAGGCTCAAACCTGAAACCGCAAGCACTTCAGCGCCCGGGTTAAACTCTGTAGCCGCGTGGATTTCCAACTCACCGCCGATCATCATCTCGGCCAGCGACTTTGCGGTTTCTTCTTTGGGTGTGCAGGTATCTACCACTTTACCCATTCGCAATATTGTGGCGTGATCACACAGCGCCAGAATTTCGTCGAGCTTGTGCGAGATATAAAGAATAGCCACGCCGTCAGCCGAAAGCTGCCGCAACGTACCAAACAGGATTTCAACTTCTTGCGGGGTCAAAACCGAAGTGGGCTCATCCATGATCAGCAAGCGCGGGTTTTGCAGCAGGCAGCGAATAATCTCGACCCTTTGCCGCTCTCCCACCGACATATCGCCGATCAAGCGATCGGGGTCTAACGGCAGGCCATATTCCTCGCTAACCTTGCGAATTTTGTCGGAAAGCTCCTTGCGGTTTGGCGCATCGTCCATGCCCAGCGTAATATTCTCGGCAACGGTCAGCGCCTCGAACAGCGAGAAATGCTGAAACACCATAGACACGCCAGAATTTCGCGCCACCACCGGCTTGGCGGGCGCAAAACTCTGCCCTTGCAGCACCATCGAGCCTTCGTCGGGCTTCACCAGCCCGTAAATCATCTTCACAAGCGTCGATTTTCCGGCCCCGTTTTCGCCCAGAAGAGCGTGGATTTCTCCAGGCTGGATAGCAAATGAAATATCGTCATTTGCCTTCACGCCCGGGTAACTTTTGGATAGATTCTGAATCTCCAGTAAAGCTGTCATATCAGGCCCTCTCCCTTTGGCTCTCTTAATTCGATCTTACGGCGCATCAACCAATGCGCAACCCCTATCGCAATGGCTTGCGGAGTCTTTCCGAGGCTTCTATCCCCGATCGGGCACTGAAGGCGCGCCCAAGCGGTATCATGGCCCAATTCAGCCAGACGCTTGAGAAACCGTGCTTTTTTTGTGGCTGACCCAATCAATCCCAAATGGCCAAATGGCCTTGAAAGAACGTGATTACAAATCTCCAGATCATGACTGTGCGAATGAGTCATTACAAAATGATAAGCGTTGTCGGGCGCGGTAGAAACGGCTGCTGCGGGATTGGAATGAACCGCCTTGACCGCTCCAAACAGGTTCTCCGGAAAGCGCGCCTCCGCGACATCAACCCATGTGATCGCAAAATCGGAAACGGGCAAAACCCGTACCAGTTCCCGCCCCACATGACCGGCACCATAAAGGTACACAGGCAGAGCCGCATCGCTGAACGCTTCAACAACAGCCTCACCTTGTGCCTTTGGAGTTTGCTCGGGGCCAACCCCGTCAGTCTTTGGGCGCACGAACCCTGAAGCGCCTCGGTTGATTTCGGCGATCTCGGCAAAGGTATAGCGCTCAAACAAGAGCTCAACTCGCCCGCCACAGCATTGGCCCAACTCGGGGCCAAGCGCGATGTCCCGCTGTTTTCGGGCCCACGGGCCGAGGGCAAGCATTTCTCGCGCCTCGGCAGCTGCATCCCATTCCAGCGTACCGCCGCCAATGGTGCCGTCCTGCCCACCTTCCCAGACAATCATTGAAGCGCCTGCTTCGCGCGGTGCTGAACCATGAACCTTTAGCACAAGCACACGAACAACCGCGCCCTGCACCGCCACCGCCTGTTCTAGATTTCCGAGATCAATGCCCATTATTCAGATAGTGCCATTAACACGCGCTCTGCCGTTGCAGGCGCGTCAAAATATGGGTTTCCCCCAGCCGCCGCCACAGCCTGGGTCAGCGCAAAAAACACCGACATGCCATGCACAAAAGGTGGCTCGCCCACCGCTTTGGACCGATAGATTGTCTTTTCGAGGTTCGCCCCGTCCCATAGTGCCACATTGAGCACATCGGGAATATCAGAGGCGCACGGAATTTTATAGGTTGCCGGTGCGGCGGTCTGTAACCGCCCGTCATCGGCCCAGCGGAGCTCCTCAATGGTGAGCCAGCCCGCCCCCTGCACAAAAGCACCTTCGATCTGCCCGATGTCCAGCGCGGGGTTAAGCGAATTCCCGACATCGTGCAAAATATCGGTCCGAAGTATCCGGTTTTCGCCGGTCAGGCTGTCAATTTCCACCTCGCTCACAGCCGCGCCATAAGCAAAATAGAGGAAGGGGCGGCCCTTGCCTTCAATACGGTCCCACTTAACTTTAGGCGTTTTATAAAATCCGGTTGATGAGAGCGAGATCCGCGCCTGATAGGCGGCGGCGGCCAGTTCACCAAAACTCACAACCTTCTCGCCAACGCTCACACGGCCTGCGGCAAAGATCACATCGCCACCCCATTTGGCCTTCGCAAACTCAATCAGCCGCAATTTGATCTTTTCACAGGCGTCTTTGCAGGCCATTCCGTTCAGATCAGCCCCCGCGCTCGCGGCGGTGGCCGAGGTGTTGGGCACCTTACCGGTATCGGTTGCGGTAATTTTTATTGCGGAAACATCCAGGCCAAACACCTCTGCCGCAACCTGCGCCACCTTTGTGTTCAACCCCTGGCCCATTTCAGTGCCACCATGATTGAGCTGCACCGAGCCATCCGCATAGACATGCACCAAAGCACCAGCTTGATTTAGGAAAGTCAGAGTAAACGATATACCGAATTTGACCGGCACTAGCGAAATGCCACGCTTCACAATCGGAGAACCGGCATTGAAAGTCGCGATTTCAGCACGCCGTTTTTCGTAATCCGAGCTTTCGGCCAGTTGCGCCACCAACTCGCTGGAAATACTGTCCTCTATCTCCATGTGATAGGGTGTCAGATCACCGGTTGAACGGTAGAAATTTGCCATACGCACGTCGAGCGGGTCCATCCCGAGTTCATCGGCAATATGCTCGATTACCCGCTCTATCCCGATAATGCCTTGCGGGCCGCCGAAGCCGCGATACGCCGTCGCGCTCTGCGTGTTGGTCCGAAGCCGGTGCGAAAGAATTCGCGCGTTTGGCAAGTGATAGGCATTGTCAGCGTGCAGCATCGCACGGTCAGCCACTGCATGGGAAAGATCGAGCGCCCAGCCACACCGGAAGAAATGTTCAAAGACCACAGAGTGCAGTTTGCCATCCAGCCCAAATCCGGCCTGATATTTGATCCGCAAATCATGGCGTTTTCCGGTGATGATCATGTCGTCGTCGCGATCATAGCGCATTTTGGCCGGGCGATTGAGCTTTTGGGCCACCACAGCACAACTGACCGCCAGCGCGTTGCCTTGAGATTCCTTGCCGCCAAAGCCACCGCCCATGCGGCGGGTCTCCACCCGCACGGCGTGGAAGGGGATGTTTAGCGCTTCCGCCACTTTGTGTTGAATTTCGGTCGGGTGCTGGGTGGAAGAGACAACCCGAACATCACCCTCTTCGGGGAGCGCATAGGCCGCCTGACCCTCAAGGTAAAAATGCTCCTGCCCGCCCACTTCCATTTGGCCCGAAACCGTGAGCGGCGCTTCCGACATCGCGGTATCCGCATCGCCTATAGCGTAGGTTACCGGGTCTCCGAATTTGCTATCTGCCTCGACAGCTTGGTCGATCGTGACCAGCGGGTCTTTCTCGCTGTATTCCACCTTCCCCAACTGCGCGGCACGGCGGGCGTTCAGGTGGCTATCCGCCACCACCAGGAAAACCGGCTGACCAAGGTAGTGCACAGTTCCGTCCGCCAGCAGCGGCTCGTCGTGAACCGAAGGGGACACATCATTGACCCCCGGCAATTGGTCGGCCACAATCACGTCAATCACACCGGTCGCGGCCCAAACTGCCGTGAGGTCCAATGTAAAATCCGCATGGGCTTTTTCGGATAGGCCAAAGGCCAGATGCACGGCATTTTCAGGAAGCGGATAATCATCCACATAACGCGCGCTACCGCTCACATGCGCAGGGCCGCTATCGTGGGGAATTGATTTTGCAACACTCATGATACCGCTCCCACTACACGCACCCGATCTTGGCCGGAATGCTCCAAAAAATACCGCGTCAGCAAATTTTGCGCGAGGGTCAGGCGGTAGGCCGCGCTGCCGCGCTGGTCTGACAATGGCGTGTAATCTTCGGCGAAGGCGGATTGAGCAGTCTTGATTGTTTCCTCATTCCACGGCGCACCAGTCAACGCAGACTCAACCGCTTTTGCGCGTTTCGGCGTTGCCGCCATGCCGCCAAAGGCTATACGCGCCGAAGCCACCGATCCATCATTCACCACAATATTAAAAGCCCCGCAGAGCGCTGAAATATCTTGATCAAAGCGTTTGGAAATTTTGTAGACACCGAGCGTGTCTTCCTGCTCGGGTATAAATATGCTCTCGACAAATTCTCCCTCGGCGCGGTCTTGTACCCCATAGCTTAGATAGAAGTCCTCCAGCAAGATTTCACGCCGTTCCGCCCCTTTGCGGAGGGTTATACTCGCGCCCAGTGCAATGAGTGCAGGAGGAGAGTCGGCAATAGGCGAACCATTCGCGATATTTCCGCCAATCGTGGCCGAGTTTCGGACCTGCACCGAACCGAACCGGCGCAGCATCTCGGCAAATTGCGGGTATTTCCCGACCATCGCGCCACGTAGCCTTGCCAGCAATACCCCCGAACCAATTCTAGTTCCGCCATCCTCATGGGTGATTTCCCGAAGTGCCTCGATCCGGTTTAAGAAAGCAAACTTCCTGGGTTGCTTCAGCTCTTTGGTCAGCACCAAGCCCACTTCGGTAGCCCCGCCAACCAACACCGCGTCGGGGTTTTGGGCATACCATTCAGCAAAGGCATCCACATCGGTAAAGCCGGAATCTACCAGGCTTTCCAAAGCGGCCCTTTCATCAAACTTCGCGGCGGGCACCGGTTGTTCAGCCACCGCCTCGGCGGCCCGTAGAATCGGCGCATACCCGGTGCAGCGACACAGGTTGCCCGCCAAAACATCGCGATGATCCTGCCGCCCCTCTTGGTGAGCCGCCGCGAGCGACATAACAATTCCCGGGGTGCAAAACCCGCACTGCGAGCCATGATGGTCCACCATCGCCGTTTGCACGGGGTGATTGCCGCCCAAATCCTCAACGGTGGTGACAGATTTCCCCTGCATTTGGCCCAACAAAAGGATGCAGGAATTCACGGCCCGATGCACCAGCGAGCCGTTTTCCATGGAGGCAACAGAAACCGTGCAGGCGCCGCAATCGCCCTCGTTGCACCCTTCTTTAGTACCAGCCAACCCGCGTTCGAGCCGGAGGTAGTCAAGAAGCGTGACCGAGGGGTTGGCTTTGCCAAGCTCGATAACCTCGCCATTCAGAATAAAGGAAATATGCGCCATTTCAGCTCCCTCTATAGGTCGAATAACTATATGCCGAAAGCAAAAGCGGCACGTGGTAATGCTTGTCTTCGCTGATGCCAAACCGCAGCGGAATTTCGTCCAGAAACTTTGGATCAGGCAAATCCTGCCCACTGGCTGCCAGATAGTCTCCAGCATGAAAAACCAGCTCATAGCTGCCGTTCTGGAAATCGTCCCCTTCCAGCAGAGGCGCATCAACTCGCCCGTCACTATTTGTCACGACATCGCGCAACCGGTCACCGTCACGATAAAGTTCTATCCGCAAGCCCGCAGCCGGCTGACCGAGGGCTGTGTCGAGCACATGTGTTGTAAGCTTTCCCATTATTCTACCTATCAGTCAAATTTAACAAATTCTGACCAAGATGCCAGCAACGCGCAAGCATTAATCCGCCATTTTGGCAAATTACCACCACTTGATCGAGTATCTAGAAAGTTTCCGCGTATTTTTTGCAGAGCGGAGAATGCCTGATGAGTTGCGCGTCCAAGCCCAGCCCTCCCAAGCTGGCTTTAGCACTTAAGCACATAGCTTTAGTTTAGCGCGACTTTGGCATATTGCAATTATTTCGAAAATATTTTTTATTTTCTCTAAATTCCGCTTATGTCATTGAAATTATTACTTTATCATTTTTCCATCGGCAAATATAATAATCACATCCAAATATTTTGACAAATTTGAAATCAATAATCGCCCCCTGCCGATTCACCTGATACTATCCACCGATGAGCCTTGACCCCCGATTCATCCACCTGCGTGTTCACTCCGCCTATTCCCTACTTGAAGGCGCGATTATTGCCAAAAAGCTGCCGGATATGTGCAAGGCGGACGACATGCCAGCGGTGGCGCTAAGCGATACCAACAATATGTTTGGCGCGCTCGAATTTTCAGAGTTCGCCAGCGGTGCTGGAATTCAGCCGATCATCGCCTGCCAGTTTGATTTGGCTTATGAAGTCGCATCGCAACCCGGCGAGAAGTCCCCTGAACCCCGCGCCATTGTATTGCTGGCACAAAACGAGGCGGGTTGGTTGAACCTGCTCAAACTCAATTCTGCGCTCTATCTGGAATGTGGAAATGCCGCGCCGCATATCACCTTGGCGCACCTGAAAAACCACTCTGACGGGCTGATTTGCCTTGCAGGTGGGTCGCTCGGCCCGCTTGGCCAGCTTTTGCAGGATAGCCAAACCGCCAAGGCCCGTCTGCTTTGCGAGCACCTGAAAGGGCTTTTCCCGGACCGGCTCTATATCGAAATCCAGCGCCACCCCGGCGATGACACCCGCCGCACCGAGGCAGAAGCCCTAACCGAGCCCGGGCTCGTGGAACTGGCCTATAGTCTACAATTACCGCTCGTTGCGACTAACGATGTCTATTTTCCAAAAAAAGAAATGTACGAGGCTCATGATGCACTGATCTGCATCGCCGATGGCGCCTATGTTGACCAACAGGAGCCCCGCCGCCACCTGACGCCCGAGCACTATTTCAAGTCTCAGGACGAAATGTGCGCGCTTTTTGCCGACCTGCCCGAGGCATTGGAGAACACGGTCGAAATCGCCCGACGGTGCGCCTTTCGCAGCCGCACACACCCGCCGATCCTGCCCAAATTTGCCGATAACGAAGTTGAGGAACTTCGTCGTCAGGCGAGCGAGGGGCTAAAGGACCGGCTGTCGGTTATTCCGCACGCCGCAACGGTTGAGGAATATGAAGCCCGACTGGAATTCGAGCTGAATGTAATCGAAGGCATGGGTTTCCCCGGTTATTTTCTAATCGTGGCGGATTTTATTAAATGGGCCAAAGATCATGACATCCCGGTCGGACCGGGCCGTGGCTCGGGCGCAGGTTCACTGGTCGCCTATGCGCTCACAATTACCGACCTTGATCCGCTCCGGTATGCCCTCCTGTTTGAGCGCTTCCTGAACCCCGAGCGGGTATCCATGCCCGATTTTGACATCGATTTCTGCATGGACCGCCGCGAGGAGGTTATCACCTATGTGCAAGAGAAATACGGTCGCGATAAGGTGGCGCAGATCATCACATTTGGCGCGCTGCTTTCCAAAGCCGCGGTGCGTGATGTCGGGCGGGTTTTACAAATGCCCTATATGCAGGTGGATCGGCTTTCCAAGCTTATTCCCGTGGAAGGGGTTAAACCTGTCAGCATCAGCAAAGCACTGAAAGACGAGCCAAAGCTGCGCGAGGCGGCCGATGAAGAAGAGGTGGTGGCGCGGCTCTTGAACTATGCTGAACAGGTCGAAGGCCTTCTGCGCAATGCCTCCACCCACGCTGCTGGTGTGGTGATTGGTGACCGCCCGCTGGACGAGTTGGTCCCGCTCTATAAAGATCCGCGCTCGGATATGCCCGCCACCCAGTTCAATATGAAATGGGTGGAACCGGCAGGGCTTGTTAAATTTGACTTTCTGGGCCTGAAAACCCTGACGGTTATTCAAAACGCGCTTGATCTGCTCAAAGATCGCGGCGTGGAAATTGATATCGGCCTAATCCCGCTGGATGATGAGCCAACCTACGAGCTCTATGCCTCTGCCAAAACTGTGGCCGTTTTTCAGGTGGAGAGCTCGGGCATGATGGACGCGCTTCGCCAGATGAAGCCGACCTGTATCGAGGACATTGTGGCGCTGGTGGCGCTCTACCGCCCGGGCCCAATGGAAAACATTCCAAAGTTCTGCAAAGTGAAAAACGGGGTGGAGGAGCGGGACAAGCTGCATCCTTCGATTGACCACTTGCTGGACGAAACCCAGGGCATCATTGTTTATCAGGAACAGGTGATGCAGATCGCGCAGGAAATGGCGGGCTACAGCCTCGGCGGTGCTGACCTGCTGCGCCGCGCCATGGGTAAAAAGATCGCCGAAGAAATGGCCAAGGAGCGGCCAAAGTTTGAAAAAGGCGCGCTGGAAAACGGGGTCGACAAAAAGAAAGCCACGCAGGTTTTTGACCTTTTGGAGAAGTTCGCCAATTACGGCTTTAACAAATCCCACGCGGCGGCTTATGCCGTGGTTTCCTACCAAACCGCTTGGCTCAAGGCCAATCATCCGGTTGAATTTATGGCCGGTGTGATGAACTGCGATATTCATTTGACCGACAAGTTGCATGTCTACTTCCGAGAGGTCAAACGGCTGGAGATCGAGATGATCCCGCCTTGTGTGAACCGCTCGGCGGCCACTTTTAGCGTGGTTGACGGCCAAATCGCCTATGCGCTTGGCGGGCTCAAAAACGTGGGCGTGGAAGCGATGAAACTGATCGAGGCCGCGCGCGAAGACGGCGGCGCATTCAAAGACCTGTTTGATTTCGCCCGCCGTGTCGATTTGAAAAGGATGGGCAAGCGCCCGTTTGAGATGCTGGCCCGCGCCGGAGCATTTGACCAACTCGATAGCAACCGTCACAAAGTGCTGGTAAGCGCAGACGGGCTCGTGGCTTATTCAGCGGCCAATTTCGAGCAAAAGAACTCTAGCCAGAACAGCCTGTTTGGGGATAGCGGTGAAGACCTGCCACCACCCCGCCTGCCCATGCCAGATGACTGGCTCCAAACCGAGCGGCTGACTCAGGAACAAGCGGCTGTAGGATTTTACCTTTCCGGCCACCCGCTCGATGACTACGTTGGCCCGCTCAAGCGCCAGCGCCCACCGGTCTTTACGCTCGAGGAACTGACGCAAAAAAGTGAAGGCGTAACGGCCGTGGCCGCAAAAATCGCCGGCACGGTCGCGGGTGTACAGCGCCGAAAATCCGCACGGGGCAACGCCTTTGCCTTTGTCCAATGCTCAGACCCTTCAGGCCTGTTCGAAGTGACGGTTTTTTCCGACGTTCTGGATAAATCGGGGGATCTACTAACCGTTGGCCAGAACGTCGTGCTCTCGGTTGAGGCAACCAATGAAGGCGATCAGCTGAAACTGTTGGCACGCGGCATTGTGCCGGTTGATAGCGCAATTGCTGGGGTGGCCGCCAAGGGTCTAAAGGTATTTGTAAACGCAACCGAGGCTGTGCCACGGCTTGCCAACCTATTGGCCAATGATGTCAAAGGCGCGCGCGGGCCAGTCAACCTGATACTGACAGCGGCGGACCTGCCCGGCGAAGTCGAAATATCGCTCCCCGGTCAATATCCGGTGAACCCGCAAATGCGCTCGGCCTTGAAAAGCATAGAAGGCATTGTGGAAGTGGAAGAGATTTAGCGCACCCTTCCGCTCGCAAGGGCCGGAAGCATTTTTGCAACCCCTGCGTTTTGCAAGCAAAACGCTTGAGTGGCAAAAATGGAGCTGCGGCGCCGTGGCCTCGCTGCGCTCGGCGGCATTCCATCCTTGAGGCTACCCTTTTGGCAACGCGCGACGATCAAACGAAACGCTTTTAACCAGTGCCTGCACGACCATTCCCTCACTTAACCCCAGTTCTGCCACGGATGCGCGGGTAATCCGTGCGCGCAACCGCTGGCCTTCACCGATATCGAGTAGAATTTCGGCAAAGGCCGTTTCCGCCTCTTGCGCGATCTCCGTTATCGTGCCCTGTAAGATGTTGCGAATGCTAAGGCCCTCTGGTTTTTGGAGCGCAATTGCCACATCTCGCGCGCGAATTCTAAGCCGCAATGCTTCGCCCTTTTTAACAGCGGATGCCGGCATGCTCACAGACTGACCAGCCACGGTAAGCTTTGTTAGCTTAAACGCTTCATCCTGCCCGCTCACAACCGCCTTCACCACGCTGCCCGCTTCAAACTTGCCGCTGGCTTCTGCGATATCCAGCCGGGCCAGTGTTTTGGCGACCCCACCGGATGCCAATAATCCGCCATCGGCCAGCACGACCATTTGGTCAGCCAGACGTGCCACTTCTTCAACCGAATGGGTCACATAGATAACCGGAAGTGAAAACGCATTGGGGAGGCGTGCTATATAGGGAAGCAAGCTTGCCTTTCGCGCGCGGTCGAGTGCTGCAAGTGGCTCGTCCATCAGCAAAAGACGTGGTCCGGAAAGCAACGTGCGGCCAATGGCAACTCGCTGTCTTTCCCCTCCGGAAAGAGATCCGGTTTGCCGGTCAAGCAGGGGCGCGAGATCAAGCGTCTCGACCACAGGCTCAAAGCTGATTTGGCTGTCGGCAGGGCTTCGTTTGGTGGCGTATTTCAGGTTTTGCATAACATTCAAGTGGGAGAATAGCCGAGTATCCTGAAATACATATCCCACGCCGCGTTTGTGCGGCGGCACGAAGCGCCCTTTTTCCTGCCAAACTTCATCGCCATAGGCGACGCGCCCTGAAGACTTCGCCTCCAGGCCCGAAATGATGCGAAGCAGTGTGGATTTGCCCACACCCGAAGGCCCAAAAAGTGCCGTGATCCCGCCGAGTTCGAAATCATGTGTGATTTGGAGGGAAAAGTCCGGCTTTGCCAAGCGAATATCGACCGATAGCTGCATGATCTAGCCCACACGCACCGGCATCCGCCGGTTCAGGGAATAAACCAGGAGTAGCACCACAAAGGAAAACACCAGCAGGATTAAAGAAAGCACATGGGCTTGGGCATAATCGAGCGTTTCGACTTTCTCATAAATTGCGATCGAGATCACGCGGGTTTGGCCCGGAATGTTGCCGCCCACCATAAGTACCACACCAAATTCTCCAATTGTGTGGGCAAAGCTGAGCACCCCAGCCGTCAAGAAACCACGCTTGGACAACGGCACGGCAACCGTCAAAAATGCGTTCAACTTGGAGGCTCTCAAACTTGCGGCCGCTTCCATTGGCCCACGACCAACCCCTTCAAATGCCGCTTGCAGGGGTTGCACCGCAAACGGCAGCGAGTAAAGTATAGAAGCCAGCACCAGCCCACTGAACGAGAATGTCAAACTGTTCCCTGTTGCATCACGCCAGAGACCGCCAAGGGTTGAATTGGGGCTTAACATGATCAACAGATAGAATCCGAGCACGGTTGGAGGCAGTACCAAAGGCAGGGCGGTAATCGCCTCGGCGACGGGTTTGAACCGGCTGCGGGTTGTGGCCAACCACCAGGCGAGCGGTGTACCGAAGATCAACAATATGAGGGTGGTCACGGCCGCGAGCTGAATTGAAAGCCAAAGCGGGCCGAGGTCAGGCAAACTCATGGAGTGACCTCGCCGTATCCTGCGGCGCGAATGACTTCCTGAGCTTCCTTTGAAGTGAGGAAGGCAGAAAAAGCCGCGGCTGCAGGGTTGGTTCCGAGCAGAACCGCATCTTGCAAGATCGGGCTATAGTGAACGTCCGGCACCTGCCAGCTCGCCCCCTGCCCTTGCGCATAAGATTGCGCTACCAGTCCAAGTTCGGCATTGCCCGAGGCGACCAGTGCGAAGGCCTGCCCGACGTTTTGACCCATAACTATTTGCGCCTGCAATGGTGCCCACAGATCCAACACTTCCAGCGCTTCACGGGCGGCAAAACCATAGGGGGCAAGCACCGGGTTAGCGATGGCCAGATGAGTGAAGCGGCCTGCGCGCAACGTTGCCTCGCCTATCTCGCCCGTTTGCGGTTGCCACAGGGTGAGCAACCCACGCGCATAGGTAACGCGCTCATGGCCCAGTCCGGCTTCTACCAGCAATTGCGGGCGCAGCTGATCGGCTGACAACAGCATATCATAGGGGGCACCGTTAACGATCTGGGCATAGAGCTTACCGGTGGAGCCGCTGGCCAGTGTGATCTGAAATCCACTTTTGGCTTCAAATACCGGCTTCAATGCTTCCGCCACCTTGGCAAAATTCGTAGCCACCGCGACCAGCGCCTGCCCGGTTTGCCCGGCTCGGCCCGACCACGCCGCAACTCCGGCCAGACCGGCCAACAGTAAGCTGCGTCGTTGGATATGCATCGCCACTCCTTTTGCCTCGGGCAAGCTATCCGCGCATCCTATCCGAGCCCGTCAAACCCCGCAAACCCCAAATTGGCGTTTGGCACAGTTCCCGAGCGTAGCGAGGCCAAGCCCAACGGGGGGCGATTTGTTGCGAAGCAACACAGCGTCCGACGGGCGGGAGGCTGCCGGTGGCCTCGCTACGCTCGGCGGCCCGTGTGACCCGTGCCGCGCAAGCCCTTGAACTCGGGTTCCGCTGCCGCCATAATTGGCCAATGCCCGAATGCTTACATACCTTCTTTCCGCTATCCCCCGGCCGCGCTCATGAGGCGCAAGGTTCTGGGGCAGCTTTTTTTGCCCTGGCGGCTTGTGCAAACCAGCCAAAGCCCAGCCTCTGGATCAACGAATCGTGGCAGGCCGAGCGCTTGCATCCAGCGGGAATCACACCGATTCTGAGCCCTGACCATCTACTTTTTGCCAATACTCAAAACCAAGCTGACAGCCTTGCCGCTGCCGAAGAAGCCCTTCGTTCAGCCGCGTTTAGTGTGGTTGTTACCCAGCTTTCCCAACCGCTCACGCTTTTCACAGGGCGTCGGCTTCAACTTGCTGCCAAGGCCGGAGAAACCACCGGTATTTTCCTAATCCCTGAAGGCGCCGGCAGCCACGCCGCCGAGACCCGCTGGCACTGCGCGCCACATTTTTCACCTGATGACTCGACTCTGCATCGTTGGAAGCTTATAAAGAACAAATCAGGAACATTAACAGAGTGGGTGACTCGCTGGGATGAGCAGACGCGTGGTATCATTGTGGTTTCCGAGGCTGCCGAGCGAGCGGGTGCTGCGCGCCCGCCCGATTGAGGCACCCTTTGCCCTGACCCACCGGCAAAGCAACACCGAGCGGGTTTATTGCCTGAACGAGCAAGCCGAAAAGCAAGGGCTGAAAAAGGGGGTCGGGCTTGGGGAGGCGCGGGTGTTGTGCCCCGGGCTACAAACCTCTGGCGCAGAACCGCTGGCCGATGCCCGTTTCATGCAGGTGCTGGCGCGCTGGGCCGGGCAATATTGCCCCTGGGTCGGGATCGAGGAGGACGGGTTGGCGCTGGATATCAGCGGGTCGGCCCATTTGCGGGGCGGAGAATCTCCTCTGCTGGCCGATATGGAAGATCGCCTTCGGCGGGCGGGCCTGAGCCATCGGGCCGGACTGGCCGACACGCGCGGTGCGGCCTGGGCACTGGCGCGCAATGGCGGCGGCATTGCCCCTCCGGGAGATGCCCTATCCCGCCTCGCTCCGCTGCCTATCACAGCCCTGCGCCTGCCACCTGCTGCCTGCAACAGCCTGCAACGGCTGGGTATCCGTACGGTGCGCGACCTTGCCAACCTGCCCCGCTCCACCCTCACCCGCCGTTTTGGCGCCGAGGTGCTGCTGCGGCTTGATCAGGCTTTGGGTGCCATCCCCGAGCCTGTCTCGCCGCTGCCTCCGCCGACCCCCTTTGCCTTTCGCATGACTTTGCCAGAGCCGATCGGACTACTAGCCGATGTGAGTGCGGGGCTGGAGCGCTTGCTCGCGCAATTGTGCAACCGTTTGGAAGCGCGGGAAATGGGGGCCCGCAAGCTGGTCTTTACCGCGCGGCGGGTGGATCAGGCCAGCGTGCAGGCCGAAGTTCGGCTGGCGCGCCCGATGCGCGATACTGCCCGTATTGCACGCCTGTTCGAACGTGGATTGGAAGCGCTGGAAGCAGGATATGGCATTGATCAGATCCGGCTGGAAGCGGTCGAGGTGGAGAAGCTGCCACTCCGCCAGATCTCGACCTATAGCGCTGCCAGGATTGATGGACTGGCCGACATTATTACCCGTCTGGGCAACCGGATCGGGCTTGAAAACATTACCCGTTATCTGCCCGCCGACAGCCATCTGCCGGAAAAGAGCTTCAGCATTGTGCCAGCGGCCTATAGCGAGGCCACCAGCACCGGCTGGGCCAGCTCGACACCGCGCCCGTTCCTGATCTTTCCGGCTGAACCGATAGCGGCTGGAGGGCCAGTGCTTCCCAAACGCTTCCGCTGGCGGCGGCTATGGTTTCGTGTGGCTGAAGCCATCGGCCCCGAGCGGATTGCGCCGGAATGGTGGTTTGACCATCCGGACTGGCGCAGCGGGGTGCGGGATTACTGGCGGGTACTGACGCATGAGGGCCGTCGGCTCTGGCTATTTTTTACGCCACAGAATCCGGGATGGTTTGTACAAGGGGAATTCTCATGAAACGGTATATAGCGGCGCACAAAATGCTCCCGCCTGTCGGTTGCCATGTTGCTAACGCAACAGGGCACCTCCCGTTGGGCGTGGCCTCGCTTCGCTCGGTCGGGGGTTTCACCCCCCGCGACATACGTCGCTCCCCCGAGAGTATTTGGCAAACAGTGAAGAATGCGGCTTTCCGGTTTTGGCTGTCAGTGCTTTGTGAATCCACATTACCGGTTACGCCAGCAGGAAAGCTCTGGTTCGCCGCTAAAATCTACTCATAGACACATCCAAAGCCCAGCCCGATGACCTACGCCGAACTCTGTACGACTAGCAACTTTACCTTCCTCCACGGGGCCAGCCACCCCGAGGAGCTGGTTACCCGTGCCGCCGAACTGGGCTTGCCCGCCATTGCCATCACCGATCATAACACCCTTGCTGGCGTGGTGCGCGGCTGGTCTGCCCTGCAAGAGCTCAACCGTATCGGCACCCCGAACCTGCCGCGCTTGCTCACGGGCTGTCGCCTCGTTTTGCAAGACAACGAGACCCACTGGCTCGCCCTGCCGACCAACCGCGCTGCCTATGCCCAGCTTTCGCGATTGCTGACTCTCGGCAAACGTCGCGCCGAGAAGGGCCAGTGCCATCTCACCACCGATGATCTGGTCGCTTATGGGGAAGGCCTGATCCTGATCGCTCTGCCACAAGCGCAAGACCTGCGGCGCGGCGCGGACACAACCTTGCCACATATCCGGCGGCTGACGCGCCGCTTCCCCGGCTCGACCTTTCTCGGCGCTGCCCCGCGCTATGACGGGCAGGATCAGCGCCGTTTCACCCAGCTTGCCCGGCTGGCCCAGCGCGCCGGCTTGCCCATGGTTGCTGTGGGAGATACCCTCATGCACCGCGCCAGCCGCCGCCAGTTGGCAGACGTACTCACCTGCATGCGCCTTGGCTGCACGATTGACGAAATCGGCCGCCATGCGCTGCCCAACGCCGAGCGCCGCCTCAAATCTCCAGCTGACATGGCCCGCATGTTTCGCCACCATCCCGCCGCCCTTGCCCGCACGCAGGAAATCGCCAACCGTTGCACGTTTGACCTTTCGGAACTTTCCTATGAATACCCTGACGAGATCAGCACTGACGAGCCCCCGCAAGCCCGCCTTGCCCGGCTTACCCGCGAGGGGTTGAAGCGGCGGTACCCAAAAGGGGTCACCCCCGATACACAAGAAAAGGTTGATAAAGAACTCACCCTGATCGAAAAGCTCGGCTTTGCCGCCTATTTCCTGACCGTACATGACATTGTGGTCTTTGCCCGCTCAAAGGAAATCCTCTGCCAAGGGCGTGGTTCGGCGGCAAACTCCGTCATTTGCTATGCGCTTGGTATTACCGAGGTCGGCCCCGAAACCATCGCCATGGTTTTTGAGCGCTTCATCTCTGAGGCGCGCGGTGAGCCGCCCGACATTGATGTGGATTTCGAGCACGAGCGGCGCGAGGAGGTCATCCAGCATATCTACGAAAAATACGGTCGCCACCGTGCGGGGCTTTGCGCCACCGTCATCCACTTCCGCTCTCGCGCCGCCATCCGCGAGGTTGGCAAGGTCATGGGGCTGAGCCTTGATACCACCGCCGCCCTTTCCGGGCAAATATGGGGGTGGTCGAAAAAACCCATTGAGCCGGAAAAAGTCCGCGAGGCCGGGCTTAACCCCGATGATATGCGCCTGATGCAAACCATCCGGCTCATTCACGAGATCAACGGCTTTCCACGCCACCTGAGCCAGCATGTCGGCGGGTTTATCATCACCAAGGGGCGGCTGGACGAGCTCTGCCCGATTGAAAACGCCGCCATGGAGGACCGCACGGTCATTGAATGGGACAAAGATGATATCGACGCGCTGGGGATTTTGAAGATCGACGTGCTCTCGCTTGGGATGCTCACCTGCATCCGCAAAGCGTTTGACCTGATCGAGCAGCATAGCGGCCCGCGCTACACTTTAGAAAACATGCCCAAGGAAGACCCGAAAACCTATGACATGCTCTGCAAAGCCGATGCGATCGGGGTGTTTCAGGTCGAAAGCCGCGCCCAGCTCAACTTTTTGCCCCGCATGCAGCCGCGTGTATTTTATGACCTTGTGATCGAGGTTGCGATCATCCGGCCCGGGCCGATTCAGGGCGATATGGTCCACCCCTATATCCGCCGCCGCCAAGGAAAAGAGCCGGTGGAATACCCATCCGAGGAGCTGCGCGCGGTGCTCGGCAAAACCAATGGCGTGCCGCTGTTTCAAGAGCAGGCGATGCAGATCGCGATTGTAGCGGCAGGGTTTTCGGCCGAAGAGGCCGACCGGCTGCGCCGCTCGCTCGCCACCTTCAAACGCATGGGCACCATCAACACCTTCCGCGATAAGTTTATCAACGGGATGCTGGCCAAGGGATACCCCGAGGATTTTTGCGAGCGCTGCTTTGGCCAGATCGAGGGCTTTGGCGAATACGGTTTTCCCGAAAGCCATGCGGCGAGCTTTGCCCTGCTGGTTTATGCTTCGTCTTGGCTCAAATGCCACCACCCGGCGGTGTTTGCCTGCGCGCTGCTCAATTCCCAGCCCATGGGCTTTTATGCCCCTGCACAAATCGTGCGGGACCTGCGCGAGCACGGGGTTGAGGTTCGACCCATTTGTGTAAATGGCAGCGCATGGGATAACACGCTGGAGCACCGGATAGATGGCAGTTTTGCCCTGCGGCTCGGGTTCCGCCAGATCAAGGGCTTCCGGCAGGAGGATGCCGAGTGGATCATCGCGGCGCGCGGGAATGGCTACCCCGACCCTGAAAGCCTGTGGCAGCGCGCAGGCGTGCCTGCCAAGGCACTGGAGCGGCTCGGGGAAGCGGATGCCTTTACCAGCATGGGCTTGCGGCGGCGCGATGCGCTCTGGCGCGTAAAAGCCCTGCGCGCGCAAAAACCGCTACCGTTGTTTAACGATGCAATTGAGGGCGAAGACATTGTGGAGCCGGAAGTGGACCTGACTTCGATGAACCTCGGGGAGGAAGTGGTGGAAGATTATGTCTCGATGCGCCTGAGCTTACGCGCCCACCCGATGGAACTACTCCGGCCCGGCATGAAGGGCTTGACCCCCAACCATGAATTGCTGGAAGCGCCGCTCGGGCCGCACACGGTATGCGGCTTGGTGATCACCCGCCAGCGCCCCGGCACGGCCTCTGGGGTGGTGTTTGTCACGCTGGAAGATGAAACCGGCGTGTGTAACGTGATTGTCTGGCGCGCAATCTATAAAAAATTCCGCAAGGCGGTTATTTCGGGGCGACTGTTGAAAGTGACCGGTGTGCTGCAACGGGAAGGAATTGTGACCCACCTGATTGCACAAAATGTCGAGGATATGTCAGCGCGGCTTTCCGAACTTGGTCATCCTGATTTTGACATCGTCGGCACCACGAATCCGGTCACAGACAGCGCCCCCCGTCCGGCCAGCGCCCGGCACCCCCGCGAGCAGGCCAAAGTGCTTTTCCCGAGCCGGGACTTCCATTAAGACCCGCCCTGTTGCCAACGGCAGGTTGGCATTTTTTGCAACAAGTGGTAAAAATGAAGCTGCCGCGCTGTGGCCTCGCTTCGCTCGGTGACAACACCACACCTGAAGCCAAGAGAAACGAAGAATAGAAGTCACGTTTCTTAACAAAAAACCCACAACCCAAATAAATACTAAATAATGTCCAGAAAGAATTGACAGAAGGCTAAACTGACGCAACACTGGTTTCTTGAATTGTCTCCGTGATTATTTTGCGCGGAAATCTATTTTTAAAAGCATTTTGCATTTCATTTTGACCCGAGCCATATTTTAATTTCGGAAACAAGGTTGCAAAACAACCACTACCGGCAAAAGAACCGGGTCAGAGGGGAATGCAAAGCGCTCGTATAAAACGAGAGGGTCAACCCATGCCTATGACACCGGACGAACTTGCCGAAATGCAAACTTTGATCGTTGCCGCACGGAAAAAGCCGATAAATTTCGGAATATGTATCGGCAAGAAACCCGATTCGATGGTGATCTACCTGCATCGCAAGAAGTCTCCGACCATGCTTGGGAAAACCGCTAAAAAGGCCGGGGACACAGCCAAGGTTGCGATTGGCACCGTGATTGTAAAAGGCAAAAACCTCATGCTGAGCATCGAGGGTGATGTGCCAAGCGGGCTGGCAAAAAAGGCCAGAATATTTTTTAAAACCCAAAAAATGGCGATGAAGGTCGTGGTGTTGGATGCGTCCGGCAATGTGCTTGAATCAGACGGTGACGACGAGGAGGAAGAAACCGGTGGTGGTAAAACGCCCGCGCCTTCTCATAGCTCTGGCGAGGAAAAAGGCGGTGAGGATAAACCCAGCCCGGAAGCCATCGCCTGGAAAAAGGTCTTTGACGAGTTGGATGCCGCAGCAAAAAACTATGCAAACAGCAGTGCTGACAAAGCCAGTCAGGTTGGCAAAGCCTGGGCCGCCGCTTTAGGCGCTGCCCAAAAAGGGAATTTCAAAGCCGCCCTTGATGTCGCCAAGAAAATCAAACCGTTATTGGACGCTGCCAGCGACGGCGCCGAATCCAAGGAGGCCAAAAAGTGGGCTGCGACGCACCCGGGCATGGCCAAAATGTATGAACAAGTTATGGCTGGCAAGCCGGATAACCGCTCCCAGTTGGCGGCCGCATGGGCCATGGCCGTTGAAAAGGCCGAAGCCAATGACCACGGCACCGCCCTTAAGATCATCGCCAAACTGAAAGAGGCGTTTGACAAGTTGCTTGCACTTGGTGATCAAGCCCCCTCTGAGACCGACGTAATCCCTGACAATGTGGTGCCATTCCAGCGGGCCAGTGTGCTTTGGCGCCAGACCCGCGAGAAAATGCTCACGGCAATGACCAAGCTCGAAGATGCGATCATTGCCGAATGCAAGGATGACGCGGAACTAGCCCCGTTGGCCGATGAAGCCCGTGATCTCACCAAACGGTTGAGAGTGTTTGACACCGCCCTCATTGATCAACTCGACGCGATCACCAATTCAGCAAAAGGACCGGACAGGGACGCTCTGAAAAAACAGGCTTCCGGTCAGATCAAAACCTATGCCACCGCGCTCAACGAGCCCTTTTTCAAAGATGTCGATACCAATAACGGCTTTGTAAATGTCTCAATTGCAGCAACCGCACGCGAGGCGCTGGTCGCTATCGCCAAAACGCTCCAATAGTTCGGATTAAAAGGATTTAAGCATGCCATTTGCCTCTCTTTCTCCCGCAAAACAAAAGTTTCTTTCCAGCTACTTCAAGCCGAAAACCTTTTTCAAAAAGGGGGCGACGGACGAGAAGAAAGACAAGATGGCTGACGAGCTGATTGCCTTTCAAAAAGCGCGTGATCTGGCCGCGCTTCAAATTACAAAACTGGCTCCAAGCGGCGTGGACGTTAGCCCCCTTTTGGCGGAGCTAAAAGCCGCTGACGCAATAGCCGCTGATCCCAAATCAATGCGCGCTGCCGAGGCCAAAGCGGTGGTCGAGGGGTTATTGCCAAAAATCCAGAAAGCCAGCGATGACTTTTGTAAAGCCCAGAAAAAGAAAGCCAAAGATGCCATTGATCTGGTTAAAACTTATTTGGGCATGGCGCTTGAGATTCCAAAGCTTGAAGGCAAATACGCAGCGATTGAGACCGCTTGCGGGAAAGACCCGATCGACTATGTATCGGTCAAAACTGCGGCGGAGGTTATCGTTGCCAAACAAGCGGCCCTCAAAATTCGGTCGGACGCGTATAGAGCGGAACACGACCGGGTAAAATTAAAAATCAAGGAATGGTGCGAAGACGAATTACCAACCATCACGGATGATTTGGTGAAAGAAGGCCGGGCAAAGGTGATCGCGCTCCTCGCGGTTGCCCACCAAAAGCTGGCCGAATTTTCGATCAAACTGGCCGAGACCATGGCGCAGAATATCTGGTGGGAAATCGAGCCGCTGCAAAAGCTCGTGAAAGCGAAAGACGACTATGTCATCTTGAAAGATGCCGGCGCCGTCGAAATCAAAAAGCTGATGGACAAGCGCAATCCCGGCGTTGACGACGCGTGCAAAGAGATCGAAGCCGATCTGGCCAAGGCAAAGGCCTTCGAAGACAGTCGCGCCTATTACGATGCGACGCTCATCATGAAAACCATGGCCAAACGTGTGGCTGACAACCTGCCGATCGCGGACGCGTTTCTGGCCTATGAAACAGCTGCGAAAGCCGCCGCGACTGCGATAGAGGCGTTATCCAAGCATCCGCAGTTTGACTATGTCAAACCTGACTTCGTGGACATCAAAGCCCATTTTGAAGCCGCCGAAGGATTGGCGGCTGAATTCAAATATGACAAGGCGAAGGTCCGCATGGAAATGCTGCCGGATCAATGCAAAGCCTTGATCGAAAAAGCGGCCAAAGGGGTGCCATATGACGAACTCGCCGCGAAAGTCACATCCGGCGATGCCAAAGCGGTGCTTGCGGAAGCCAAAAAACTGCTGGCAGATCTCAAAGGCCACCCCGGCGCAAAACTTGTGCCGGATGTAGTTAAGGATATTGAAACCAAAATTGGCGATCTTGAAAAACTGTCACCAACCGAGTTCGAAACGAAGGGCCAGGCCGGGATTGAAGTAATCATCCCTCTATTGGTCAACGCGCGCAAATTGGTCGGGTCTGCCAATCAGCGCCACGAGCGGGCCGAACGGTTGGAAGCCAAGGTAAAAGCCTTGCAAAGCTCTCACCCACATGCGGCCTATGTTAAAAGCCATCTTGATAAGATTCTCGAGCTTATTAAAAATGCCAAGGCGGGCGCGATCAAGGGTGATGAAGACGTGGCTGCCAAGCTGACCGATGGCGAAGCCCAATATGAAAAAGCCAACCAACTGGCGAGTGCCGAAGAAGTCTACCGCCTGAAACGCCATGACCTTGAGGCAGAGGTCAAAGAGATCAGTAAAGACTCGGCCGACTTCCCCGACAAAGCCAAAACACTGGATAAAATCAAAGAGCATATGAAAGCCGCCGATGAGGCGTCAAAAGCCTTTGACCACGTTAAAACCGGCGGCATGATGAAGGCTGTCGAAGCCTTGCTGCTGGTGGTCACAATCGGCACCAAGGCCAAAGCAGGAACGCCGCCCACACCTGAAAATATCAAGAAATTGATGGAACAGCCGGGCGGGCAAAAAATTATGGATGACATGGTCGCGGCGCTCCCAGCGGAAGCGCAAAAAGATGTGCTGATTGTCATTCTCGAAGCGCGCTTCAACATGGACGTCAAAATGTTTGCGGATGCCGCCAAGCGCGAGGCGGAAGACGAGGTCGATGCAGCCAATTTGGATGTCCCGGCGCCAAACCTGATGGCCTATTACGAGATGCTTAAAGCTGTTCCGGACGCCCACACCAAGCTCAATCCGAGCATGGCGCGCTTCGATCAGGTAGAGGACGACTCCGGTTCCTATTATGAAAGCTCCGGCGGTGCCGTTGTCATGGCTTGTTCCGTGAGCATGAAAGCAGAGGGGAACCCTTTGGGTGAGCCGAGCGAACTTGAAACCATCGATCCGGACAGCGTAACCCGCACCGATACCCCAATGCCGACTTACGGAAAATGGACAACCCTGCACGAAGTTGGCCATGCGGTTGATGACCGCAAGGGCTTCATGAATGCAAACGGCAAATCCGATGCCTATGGCGGCTGGAAAGAATATGGCGGGAACGTAACGCCCATTGCCAAAATCATTGCCGACCACTTCGAGTATGACAACAGCTACATCGAGCGCAAAATGGCCGGCGGAAGCCCAGCCAACGCAGAAATTCCACCGGAGCTTGCCAAGTCCGAAGGGGATGGTGCAGGTGCCGCTTGGGAAAAACGGCGGACAGATTTTGAAGCCTGGCTGGCCGGGGTTCGGACTTCAACCGATGTATGGGACAGCGCCTCCGAAACCAAGAAGTGGGCCATAGGCGACACAATGTATCACGAGGCTTATGACAATAGCTGGGTTTCTTATAAAGTTTCAGCGCGCACTAAAGGCGTCTCGGGGTATCAGTTCCGCGCTCCGGGCGAGTGGTTCTCCGAGCTCTATGCCGCTTACCACACACAAAAACTTAACAAAAATCATCCGGCCACTAAATGGCTTTCAACGCTTTAAGGCACCCGAGAGGATAGCAAATGTCAATTTTCTCCCCCACGCATTTCCCCTGCCCCAATTGCGGAACGGACAATGAGTTCAATATCTTTGCCAGTATAAATGCAGATCGCAGGCCTGACCTGCGAGATGACATCATCAATGGCGATTTTATGCGGATCAAGTGCACCTCATGCGAGACCGACTTTCGCCCCGAGCCTGACCTAAACTACCTTGATTTTGGAAACGGGGCCTGGCTGTTGGCCAGACCTATTTCCGCTATTGCCCATTGGGCCGAAGAAGAAGCCAGCGCGAAAACGCTCTTTGATGATGCTTATGGCAGCAACACACCCGCCGCCGCCCAAGAGATCGGCAATGCTCTTACGGCACGGGTAACTTTTGGCTGGCCAGCGGTTCGGGAAAAAATAATCATTGCGCAAGAAAATCTTGATGACGTGGCGTTGGAAAAAACCAAGATCTCGATATTGCGCAACAAGCCCGGCAATCCCGTTGGACCCGGTGTTGAACTGCGCCTTCTTGCGGTTCACGGCACGGTATTCCATTTGGGTTGGATAAGGGCACTTACAAATGAGGCCCTCGAAGTTTTCGAGATGCAACGCGCACTTTACGAGGACATTGCGGCGGATGAGGCTTGGGCAGAACTCGGAAATGAACTCTCCGCCGGATTATTTGTTGATATGCAGCGCCTGTTTATAGTTCCGGTTCCTTATGAACCGGAAGCCGCCGAATAGCCGGGGTTCGCACCCCGGCACCTCGGGAAATCAAAGAGCTGGATTTTCTTGGGGCATTGTGACCACCAGATTGCCCCTTTTGTGCCCCAGCTCAACGTAGGCATGGGCCGTCGCAATATGTTCCAGCGGATAGCTACGGTCTATCACTGCGGTTAACTCATCTTTGGCCATTAGACCTTTGAGATAATCCATATCCTTGATTTTATCCGCGTCTTTGCGCAGGCCTGTGGCCGACATTTTGGCACGCTTCCCACCATTTAAAAAACGAAAAAGCGGGCTTAGCAATGTTCCGAGCTCCGGTACGGTGGTCACATATATACCATCCGGAACCAACACTGAACGCGTCTTTCGAAAACTACTCTTCCCGACAGTATCGAAAATCACATCGTATTTGTGTTGCTCTGTCCTAAAGTCTGTTTTTGTATAATCTATCACCCGGTTCGCGCCGAGCGCCCGCACCATCTCCACATTTGCCGTGCTGCAAACACCAGTTACGATTGCCCCCAACTTTGCTGCCAGTTGAACGGCACAGGTACCAATCGACCCCGAAGCACCTATTATAAGAATGCTCTGTCCGGTTTTAAGCTTGGCTGTATCCCGCAAGAACGGGAGTGCCGTCAGCGCGCCATTGCCGATCACCGCGGTATCTTCGAATCCCAGATTATCAGGAATATCAGTTAGAGCGCTTTGCTCGGGCAGTGCAATATATTGGGCATGGGCACCAAAACCATCCGGAGCCGCACCAAAAACCCGGTCTCCCACGCTAAAGCGGGAAACATCCGGACCTGTGGCTTCCACAACACCTGAGAACTCGGTCCCGAGGATAGTTCGCTTTGGTTTGAATAAACCCGTAAACAAGCGTGCGTATTTCGGGTTGCCAGATCGAAAGGTCGTATCAACTAGTGTAACCGAAGTCGCATGTATTTTCACCAAAACCTCGTTCGCCTTCGGTTCCGGCCGCAAAACCTCTTTGATTTGCAGCACGTCGGTTGAGCCATATTTCGTATAAACAGCAGCTTTCATTTTGTTCTCCTTTCGGGCCACCTGACCCTGAATTTGAATCTCGGAATAAGATTAGATAATTTGAGTTGGCGAGCGGGCCTTCGGCTTCTGACGCACATGAGTTCAGGTTTGAGTTTGATTGCCGGTCCGGCCTATTTCGGTCGATTAAACCCTCGAATGATTAGCCAAAGGCTGAGGCTGACTTCAAACAACCCTCCGGGTGCTGAAAGCGCCAAGCCGATGGAATAGCCAAACATTTCTCCGAGCGTTCCAACCATGAAGACGAGGTAACCAATTATTCCCCAAACAGGGAAAACCCGCGGCACCAGTTTCGAAATTGAAAGTAGGTAGCAAAATAGTATTCCACCGATGCCCCAGATCGTCATGCTCAGTTGGTATCCGTAAAACCCACCCTTTTTGAGCAGCGATGCGAGGGAGTCTAAATAGATTGGCTCACTGCTTGATACCAAAAAGGCTTCGCTAAGCGGCACTAGCAGGAGCATAAATAAAGCACCCACTGTTGCGATGATGGTCGCGGTTACAGCGGCACTTACATACCCAAAAGCAACGATCTGATTGAAAGGTTTAAGGATGGTGAACATCACGACGGCAAGCCCGATATTTGTGAAAGTGTGAACAACAGCCATGAGCACGATGCCAAAAACAAATAGTGGTGTGCTGTCTGCGACGGCCTCAAGCCCTTGTGGGCTGTCAGCGAGTTCAGCAACCAGCGAACTGCCTGTGCCGTAGCTCAAAAAGGAGAGGAGGAATAAAACGCCGTAAACGATGGCGGCACGCCGATGTGGCGACTGATGGCTATTTGTAGTTGTCATGCCTGGCCCTTTCCTTAAGGCAAATTTATTTCCAAATCCGCGACTCCTGCTTTTTTTTGCAGGTATGGAGCCGAGGTTTTTTTACTGTCTTGCGAGTTTCTAGCCTCAGCGACCAAATATATAAATTGACCAAATACGTCAGTTTGATATGCATAAACGCATGGATTGGCGTTCGGTAAAATTTGACTGGAACAGGGCTCGGGCCTTTTTGGTGACCGCCGAAGAGGGTTCGCTTTCGGCGGCTGCCCGTGCGCTTGGCATGGCGCAACCCACACTGGGGCGGCAGGTAGATGCCCTTGAACAGGAACTGGATATCGTATTGTTTGAGCGCGTAGGCCGGGGCCTGTCGCTCACGCCAAGCGGAATTGAACTGCTCGACCATGTTCGTGCGATGGGAGATGCCGCAAACAAGGTTTCGCTCACAGCAATGGGTCAATCGCAGTCAATTGACGGCTCAATCTGTATCGCCGCCAGCGAAACCTATGCTTCCCTTGTTCTCCCGCCGATCATCCATAAATTGCATGCTCAGGAACCCGGGATCACCATCGAAATTGTGGCGTCAAATTCGCCCAGTGATTTACGCCGCCGCGAAGCCGACATTGCCATTCGTAATTTCCGCCCAACCGAGCCCGACTTGATTGCCAAAAAGATAAAGGACGTTCCGGCCCGCCTTTACGCGACCCCGGCATACATAGAAAAAATCGGCAATCCGGCCGTGCCTTATGATCTTCGCAATGCGGATTTTATAAATATCGACTCGACCGGTGCGCTCCTCAATGGCCTCAATATGATGGGTCTCAATCTCTCACAAAAGAACTTTCCGGTTATGACCGAAAGCTACAATGTGATGTGGGAGCTGGTTAAAAACGGGGTCGGAATCGGGATTCTGGACGGCAATATCGGGGATGCGGAACCTCTCGTGGAGCGTGTGTTGCCCGATCTTGAGCCGCTCATGTTTCCAATTTGGCTGGTCGCGCACCGCGAGCTTAACACCAGCCAGCGCATTCGAATGGTATTTGACCTTTTGGCAACGGAGTTGGCTTAAACAAGCCGCCGCACAAAAATCATCAAATCAGTAGAGGTCAACACGGAAGGGTGTTGTTGTCCAATAGAGCCCGGCCAGAAACACAAGCCGATCAACACGGCCGGAAGGCGCTGTTTCCCCAAACCGCGCAGCCACTTGATCCAGGGCAGCCTGGCTTCCTGGACCAAAGGCTCCGTCGACCGAAATTTCAACGCCAAAGTCCGCTATGAATTGCTGCGTGGCAGAATCCACCAGACTGCGGTTCATACGCCCCAGCACATTCAAGGCTTCCTTTTTGGCACTCTCATCAGATAAAGCCGCAGCCTTGGCCGCAAAGGTTGCGGCTTCAAAGCGTGAATATCCACTCGGGCGCTGATCTTGAATGACATAAGCCGCACCAACACCCGCCCAAGGGTCTCCGCGCTCGATACCTTGTTCATACCATTCCATGGCATTGTCAGCGGCGCCGGAACGGCCCAAAGCTCCGCGTTCATACAAGAGGCCAATATTGCCCGGCGCATTCCGATGGCCACCCAAGCCCGTGAGTGCCCCAAGTCTCGTGTTTTTTCAAAGGCAGTACGCGCCTCGTCAAACATACGCAAGGCGCGAAAAGCGCGACCTAGTTGATAGTAGAACCGTCCGACATCGGGGTGGTCAGCAACCGCTTGTTGGCAAGCTTGCAACGCGATTTCGGGGCGGATTTCATTGGCGTATCGTGTCAGGCCCGAGCCTTCGGGGTCCAGATGGTCTCCGGCTTCGATATCACAGGTATTGCCTTCAAGTGCGATGCGGACAACTTTTTCCTCACCATTTGCCAAGACCCGAAATTCGTCGGTATGGACAGCCCCATCTACTATCGAAGCATTGGTTTGAGGCATCGTATTTGCATAGAGCACCTGATCGAGCCCTCGGCTCGCCGCGCCCGTCATATCGGAAGCAATGCGCGCGCCGTTTGACTCAAGGTAGGATAACCGGCCTCCGACAGGCTGTCGAACAACCGAAAGCGACTCATCTTCCGATAAGCCAAGCGCCTCCCGTATCGCTGTCCCGATCTCAATTTCAGGGCTAAGTGTTGCGCGGAGTGAGATATCTACCGAGCCTGTTGTAACCCTATCTTCCTGCAATTCTGGGACATCGCCAACAAAAGCCAAAGTTCTAGAGGCGCTCCCGATCTCCATTACCTGTGTATTTAGCAAAACCGCTTCGGTTGGCTGGAACGAAATCTGCTCGACGAGGGTTGAGCTCTCCCAAGGAACCTGCTGGCCATTGGTGCGTTGGTAAACCAACCTTCTGACTTCTTCCAAAATAGTGGAAACCGATTCATCGGGTTTGGACGATGATGCCTCGATCAAGGCAGACGTAAATGGACTATTGTCGCCATCTCCGTCGAGCGCCAGTGCCCCGGGTGACGTGGAAAAGGCAAGCAACGAATTTACCGGCGCCGAAAGGGTTGAGAACCCGTTTCGGGTTTCGCTAAGGTCGTTCCCGGCGCCTGAAAGAGAAACCTGTCCCTCAAAAGGGTTGTTGCGACAGCTATCAAGAATGATGAGCTGCATCCGTGCGCGTGCGCCAATAATCGCAACGAGGCTTTCCAATGAAACCGTTTCAAATGGCACATCGTAAGCGGTATCAAGGTTGGCATCGACAGGAACAATATAGTTGCCGGTTCCGATTTGCAGACCATGGCCCGCATAATAGAAAATGACTTCACTTTACTTGGAGACATCAAACAAAACCCGGCGCAACAATTCCTCGAACCCGAGTTTGGTGAGGTTGTGTCGCTCGATAACTTCGTAACCCTGATCGCGCAAGAAGCTGGCCATCAGCGCCGCATCGGCATTGGCGTTCTTCAGGCCGGAAGCCGACTCGTAATCCCCGTTGCCGATCACGATTGCGTAGCGTTCAGCGGCCCGCGTCGAAAGGTCAATCTGCATTTCCGGCAAACCAAGCACCCCTGAGCCCCGGACCAGAGTCTGAGCTTCCGTAATCAAAGGAAAACAGGTCGCTGCAGCCAGCGCCACGCCGAAACGAAAGCTGCTTGGTTGGATAGTCATTTTAAGACCTTTCAGGTTATTTTGGTTTTAACCCCAACTGCCGCCACCACCGCCGCCGCGCGGTTCCCGCGGTTCACTTGGCCGCGGCGGCCCAACCGGCACCGTGGTCACTTCACCTGTTACCGGGTCAACAACCTCTTCTTCCGCCATCAACAAATCGCACCCACTTGTAAACACTAGCGGCGTAACCAACCCAACCAATAGAACCGACTTTCTTAAGTCCATTTTTTAATTTCAGGCAAAAGAAAACTGACCGATCACTGCCTCTTAGGCTGTTTCAACTCACAATCTCTACGCCTTTAAATTGAGTCTTTCAGCTGTCCAACGCACGCAAGACGCACCGCCAATATCCGGTGTTTACTCCGTGGCATGGGTTGTCAAACTTGATGCCAAAAACCACCTTACCTGCAAATCCATTATTGCTTTCCTCAAAGGCTATTGCGAATTTTCGGAAAATGACCCACCCATGTGATCTTTGTTTGCATAAATGCCTATCCCGGTTCCTGCGTTGCAAGTTCGGAAATGGTGAGGCACAATTCTGTTGCTTTTGCCATGTCCTGCACGGATATCCACTCGAGCGGGCCATGAATGTTTTGCATTCCGGTGAAAAGGTTTGGCGTCGGGACCCCCATTTCGGTTAACCGTGATCCGTCAGTCCCGCCCCTGATCGGAACAGAAACAGGGTCCACTCCGAGCTTTGCTGCTGCTGCGCGCGCAAGGTCAACCGGCGCCATATCTGTTTCAAGCCAATATCGCATATTGCGATACTGAGGGTTAATAGAACAGGTAACAATCGCGCGCGGTTCAGAAGCCTGCACAGCCTCACACACCTGCTCAAGCAACCGGCCTTTGGCCGCTAGCCCATCGCGCTCGAAATCACGGAGGATCAGCTTGATTTTCATCTCTGCTGCGTCTCCTGCCATCTCGGTGGCATGAATAAAGCCTTCACGATCGGCTGTAGTGTCGGGGGTCATGGTGGCTTGCGGCAGCGTGGAAATAATTTTGGACGCCAAATGAATGGCGCTCACCATTTTACCTGTCGCCAACCCCGGATGAATTGAAACACCTTTAATGGTGACTACAGCGCCATCGGCCGAGAAGCTTTCGTATTCGATCTCCCCCACTGCCGCGCCATCAAAAGTATAGGCAAAATCGGCGGCTAGGGCTTCGGGCAGTTTTGAATCCACCCCGCGCCCGATTTCTTCATCAGGGGTAAAGGCAATGCGGATGGGGCCGTGTGCGATATCGGGATTTTCAATCATGTAGCGCGCTGCCGTCATAATAATGGCGACGCCCGCCTTGTCATCCGCCCCCAACAGCGTGGTGCCAGATGCGGTAACAATATCCTGCCCGACCTTTTCTGCCAGATAAGGAAATTCTTCAGGAGAAAGCACCAGATCCGGCGCGTCCGGGTAAGTTATATCACCGCCATTGTAGCCCCTGATCACGCGCGGTTTAACGCCGGTCGCGTTAAACTGGGGGGCGGTATCAATATGTGCCAAATAGCCAATTGTCGGGCCAGGTGCCGTGCCCGGAATTGTTGCCAGAACAACGCCATATTCCGTGAGCTCAACATCCTGTGCCCCGATATCCTCCAGCTCCTGTTTCAGAAGGTGCAAGATATCATATTGGATCTCAGTGCTTGGGGAAGCTGCGGAGTCTTCGTCGCTTTGGCTATCAATCGCCGCATAACGGACAAGCCGTTCTTCAAGCTCTTTGTCGAAGGGGGTAGACATATCTGGCCTCGCTTTGTTGATTTCGTCTTGGCTCAACTCTAGATGAAATAATCGTCAGGCCACAAGTGAACATTCGGCTTAGTTGGAAACGGCGCTTTCATCTTGCAACCTTCAAACTGCATTGCCGTGAGCAATTCTGGATGGGACATCATTAACGACGCAGGTCCGGACGGTTGGTGCCGGGCTTTGGGTTGTGTTGTTTCCGGAAAACGTGCGTAAGTCAACAAACCGGAGACAGAAATACCGAGCTTTGAGGCGACAGACCTTTAGGAAATATATGCTTTTGACGTTTTTGGGTCTCCAAAGCCGGTTTTCCAATAAGATAGCGACTTCTGATTCAGATCATTACAACGGCAAATAACTAAGTTAGAATGCCGTGCAGGAAAAAAGGAACACGGAATGCCTTCGCCAAAGATGGATATTGAGTCGATTGTCGCCAGCAAGAAAAATGGAAGCGGCACGATGCGGGTTATCCGCTGGTTGCTGGTGCTGGCAGCTATCGGTGCGGTCGGCTGGTTTGTGCTAAGGCAAAGTGCCGAGATTCCCGAAAACAAGTATGTTTCGGAACCGGCATTTATATCGGACATCAGGGTAACTGTCGCGGCAACGGGAACGGTTGAACCGTTAGAGGTCATCGAAATCTCCAGCGAACTTTCCGGGACGGTTGTTTCGGTGGAGGTCGATTTTAATGACAAGGTCGAGGCCGGGCAGGTATTGGCGCGGTTAAACACCGACCAGCTTGAAGTCACCCTAGAACAGGCGCAGGCAACGCTGGCAATCCGCGAGGCAAGGGTCGCCGAGGCCGAGGCAACCTATGATGAATCGCGCACGCAATACGAGCGGGCAATTAGCCTTCAATCCACCGGTGTTATTTCACTGGAACAATTAACCACAACGCGGGTCGGTTTTCAGCGCGCGGAAGCCTCCCTGAATATGGCAAAGGCCGAAGTTCGGATTGCCCAAGCCAGTTTGCGCACAGCTGACGCAAACTTGGCGAAGGCCTGTATATGCTCGACGATTGACGGGGTCATATTGGATATGGACGTGGTCGTTGGCCAGATCGTGCAGTTAGCGATCCAGATCGCACCGCTGTTTTCCGTTTCAGAAGATCTGGAGCAAATGGCCCTGCATGTTGATATCGACGAAGCGGATATCGGGAGCGTTGATGTCGGAAATCCCGCAACTTTTTCGGTAGAAGCCTATCAGGGCGAGCGCTTTGACGCGGTAATATCCGAGATCCGGTATTCACCGCAAACAATTGAAGGTGTCGTCACCTATAAAGCCATTTTACGGGTCGATAACGCAGATATGCGTTTACTGCCGGGGATGACCGCAACGGCTGAAATCCTCGTTTCTCATGTAGCCGAAGCCCTGGTCGTATCGAATGCGGCTTTCAGGTTTACACCGCCCGTTGTTGAGGCGGTTGGTGAGGAAAGCGGCTCCGGGCTTCTCGGTGTGCTTTTCAGCAGCGCACCATCCTTCGCCCCCTCTACACGCAACGAACCGGACGCCGAGGGGCGCAGGATCATCTGGGTTATGCGCGAGGATGAATTAACCTCCGTCAAGGTCCGCCCTGGAGCCTCTGACGGTATTGTAACGGAGATTCTCGATGGGGAGATATCACCTGGAGACACCGTAATAACTGACATAGAAATTGTTGAATGATGCCCGGCGAGACTCCTCAAGATACAAGTGTGCACCGAGCGACGGAGCTTATCGAGTTCCGGGAAATCACCAAGATTTACGGCGCGGGCGAGGGCGAAGTCCGCGCTTTGCAGGGGATCGACCTCAAAATCTTGGCCGGAGAATTCGTGGCGATTATGGGGCCCAGCGGTTCCGGCAAATCAACAGCAATGAATATCGTCGGGTGTCTGGATTCCCCGACCAGCGGCCAATACCTTTTTAGCGGAAATGAAGTGGGCACCCTTGACCGCGATCAAAGAGCCCTACTCAGGCGAAATTATTTAGGGTTTGTGTTTCAGGGATACAACCTGCTGGCGCGGACTTCGGCTCTGGAAAATGTCGAGCTTCCCTTAATCTATTTGGGCATGTCACGATCCGAGCGCCGCAAGTTATCCTACGAGGCTTTGGAAAAAGTCGGGTTGAAAGGCCGGGAAAAGCACGGGCCCTCACAGCTATCGGGTGGGCAGCAGCAGCGCGTTGCTATCGCGCGGGCGATTGTCACCCGCCCTGCGATTTTGTTGGCGGATGAACCCACCGGCAATCTTGATACCGCTCGCAGTGTCGAGATCATGAACATTCTTGAGAGCCTCAACAAAAATGATGGCATCACGGTTTTGATGGTCACGCACGAACCAGAACTGGCCGAATACGCGAGCCGACTCGTCCACTTTGTTGATGGCCGCATTGAATCTGACGTTCCGAACCAAGTGCGGGGCAGACATGTTTTTTGAAACCTTCCGCCTGGCGCTTCACGCAATTTTCCGAAATGCGACACGGTCCTTTTTAACCGTGCTCGGTATCGTTATCGGTGTGGCTGCGGTTATCGCCATGGTTACGGTTGGGCAAGGGTCTACGGATCAGGTCGAGGAAGAGGTTGCCTCGCTCGGCACCAACCTGTTGATGGTCATGCCGGGAGCAACACAGCAAGGGCCGGGAACTGGCGGCAGTGCATCAAGCTTCACAATTGCCGATTCCGACGCCATTGAATCTGAACTGGCCAGCATTCGGGTATCAGCTCCGACAAATACCCGAATGCTGACGGCCATATTTGGCAACAATAACTATGCAACAACGGTGACCGGCACTGACAACCGGTTCATGGATGTGCGCGACTGGAATGTTGCCAGCGGGCGTGCTTTTTACGAGAGCGAATTGCGCAGTGGCACAATGGTATGCATCATTGGCGAAACCGTTAAGAAAGAGCTTTTTGGTAATAGTGACCCGGTTGACACCTTCATTCGCCTCAAGCAGGTCTCGTGCCGGATCATCGGTGTGATGGAAGAAAAAGGCGCTTCCAGCTTTGGCACCGATCAGGATGACCTCGTATTGGTTCCGATCCGCGCCTTCCAAAGGCGCATTGCCGGTGATCGTGATGTTAACCTGATTTATGCTTCGGTAAGGGACGCGTTCACAACTGAAAAGGCGACGGTCGATATTGAAAACCTGCTACGGGATAGGCGCAATATAGATTTTGGTGAAGAAGACGATTTCGGGGTTATGGATATGAAGCAGATCACCTCGATGCTCACGGGAATTACCAACGTTTTAACAGGGCTATTATCTGCGGTCGCCGCCGTTAGCCTGCTGGTTGGCGGTATTGGGATCATGAATATCATGCTTGTCTCTGTGACCGAAAGAACGCGTGAAATCGGTATCCGCCTCGCGGTTGGCGCAAGCGAGGGTCAGGTGCTGCTGCAGTTCCTCGTTGAGTCGATCGTGTTGTCTGTCATTGGTGGCCTGCTCGGCATTTTGCTCGGCCTCGCGCTTGGTTTTTTGGGAGCCGTAGTGTTGAAAATTCCCTTCACACCGGACCCGAAAATTATTTTGATCGCGTTTGCATTCTCGGCAATGGTCGGCGTGGTATTCGGCTACTTTCCGGCAAGGCGCGCGGCGAGGTTAGACCCGATTGACGCGCTTCGGCATCAGTAATTCCGATGCAAGATTAATCCGACACGTGCGGTCGCTATTGCTCGAGGTTGTTTTGAGGAAATAGAGGATCGGGATGCTCCCTCGTTTTTCGCCTATTTGAGTAAGCGTCTTGCTCTGCCCCCAGTAAACTGGACCATTTTGACTGGAGTTTTCTACTTTGCTTTTCTGGCTGGAAGAAGGGGCGAAAGAAACAACAAGATAAATTTCCGACCAATACTACTTAAAATAGACTGTAGCGGTAGGCATTTGTCACAGTGACCAGGCGGAAAAGTCATGTGACGTAAACAAATACGGTTGATTTATATTTGGATAGATGATTATTTACTTGAATTGTCTAAGTAATTATTTAGTTTTATTATCTATAGGAAAATATGAGCGAAGCCGATAATCATCTAATGGTACCCGTTCGGTTGGACGCGCTAAGGGTTGATTCAACGCTTAAGTCCCGCCCCGCAATGGCCGATTTTTCCAAATTGCCATATTTTGATAGAAGTCGCGATGTAAATGGCGGAACAGCATTTGTCAGTGAAGAGCTGGTTAGCGCCCCCTTTGACGATACAGGAGAGCTTTCGCCGGGCGTACACCTTCACTGGGCTTTACCAGATGCCCTGACGCAGAGCTTGGATGTTCGATCCAAAAAAGACAAAGACTTGGAAGCTCACTCCGAAAAAACCAAAGGTTTTGCGTTTCCTGCGGTTCCAAACATGTGGCTCATCACCCGATACGATGGTGATGATACAGTTGGCACCTCGTATTTGGTTGAAAGTGACTATGTCTACCCTCCTGGAGAAGGCGCAACTTCAGGCGCGGTGTGCTATCCGATCGGGTATGAGAATGC
>Ga0209121_10000226_pt1 | contig 59650 bp, 61 predicted proteins | sample Cruoilmetagenom3_FD_187292 | JGI IMG/M metagenome (GOLD analysis project Ga0209121, IMG submission 187292) | Oil polluted marine microbial communities from Coal Oil Point, Santa Barbara, California, USA - Sample 3 (SPAdes) (version 2) | ecosystem: Environmental > Aquatic > Marine > Oil seeps ...
CCTGTGTAAAACGTCCCTGGACATGGTCATTGTTGTCATGCTCCTTCAGCTTGGAAGCTGGGGCAAATTACGCAGACACAGAGGGTCGGACGCTCTCCCTGATCAGCCATCAAGCGCCATGAATTTCCGGATAAAGTCGAGGAATTTTGAACTGGTCAGAGCTGTAATCCACCCCTAGCCCCCCTCTGGAGAGGCATAGCGTTCTTCGGTCACAAGATGGGCGACAAGATCGGGAAAGCAAATGCGATATCGCGCACTTTCAGGGGTAATCTTCATCGGATGGCTTAACAAAGTGTCCGCGGACATGGGGCTTTGCAAAGTTGTTTGCGAAGTTGTTTGCGAAAATGTTGCCTTACCCGCATCCGCTGTCAACCGGCACCACGTCCCAACAGCGCGTCGAACACCAGCGCCATGCAGGCGCAGTATTCTAGATCATCCAGAAACGGTTCGCGCGCGCGCGGGCGTGCCATGGCGGCGGCCATCAAGCTGCCATTGCCCCACAGAGGGTGGATATTGCCGGTTTCCTGGCGGTATTGATCGGCCGCCTCGGCCTCACTCAACAGGCGTGACATCAGCCCGAACCGCGCCTCGGGGGCCACGCGCAACAGCGCGCAGCCCGCCGCAGCCACATCCCCGTGCATCACGGGGCGCATGGTCAGGCCGCCACCGTCATGCGGCGGAACGGGCCTGGGCCGAACCGTTCAGACACCTGCGCCACGTCGACATTGAACGGCGCGCTGATGCCGTCACTGCTTTGGGCGGCAGAGCTATAGGCCCATTGAGCTGCCGACACCGTTTCTTCGCGCACCAACGCCTCGCCATCCAGAACCCGCACGATATAGCTTTCCGAGGCCTCGCCCAAGGGCACCTCGACCCCTTCCCAGCTGTCGCCATCGCTGCGCGTGCGGCGCGTCCACCAGATGTCCAGCCCACCCGCACCGTCGTCCCCATGTTCCAGATGCACCGGCGCATAGGGGCGCAGGCCGATGCCGTCAAAGGCCTCGATCTGGTGCACATAGACCGGGTCATCATAAGTCCGCGCCGCCGGACCAACCCGGTAATGACGCGCAAGGCCACGTTCGCTGGCGTTCATGTCGATCTGTTGCGGCGACCCGTTCATCAGCACGAAATAGCTGCCCGCAGGCCACTGGTCGGGCATGATCACGTCGCTGCCCTGTTGCCCACGCAAACGGCCCGTCAGGTCGTAAACACCCTCTTCAACCAAGGTTGCATCGGTGAACTGGAACACCTCCCAATTCGCAACCGTGCCATCGCCAATTACCGCCACATTGGCGCCGTTCAACATCTGGGTCATCGACACCGAATTCAGCTCTCCGGTCGACAGGCGCACGCGCAGCGCGGGGCCACGGTCAATGACGCTCGGTGTGGCGGAGAACAGGGTGCTTTCCGTAACCCCAACCACCGCGTTTGACGCCAGCAGCGTGTTCAATTCATACCCGCTGTCCTGGGGTGCCTTATAGAGCGCAACCGAGCCCGGCCAGGGCGTCGCCGTCACCGCCAGATGGGGCGCGTGTTCGACCTCTTCCCCGGTGATCATCGGCAGATCCATGAACAGGGGCAGAACCGGCACGGCGGCGACAAAGGGTTTAGGGCGCACCGTGACTTCGACCGCGTCCGAGGGATCGTATAGGTTGGGTTCGATCCGAACCGCCTGCACCATCTGAACGCCCGCCTGTTCCACATGGTCCAGACGATACAGTTCCGTGCCCGCATCGGTTTCGATCTCGACCACATCGCCCGCCATATTGGCAATGGCCGAAGGCGGCAGTGCGAACCGGGCCTGGTCACGGGCCACGCGGGCCTCGGACAACCAGCGCTCGGCGATCGCACGCCCTTCGCTTTGCAGCAAAACCAGCGGGAATTCCGATTGCGACACGGCGCGGCTGACGTCATCGGGGAAGATCGCCTCGCTGGCGCGCACTTCATAGTCGCCTTCCGCCTCGACATAGTTCAGACGCACGCGTCCGGCCATGTCGGCGACAGGTGCACGGGTCAACTGCAAGGTGCCGTCCTGTTCATCGGTCAGGGCCAGGAAATCAGGGTCAATCAGACGGTTCGTGCGCCCATCGCGCGTGGTAAAGACCAGCCTGCCCTCGCGCTCGGCGGCCTCAAACCCATAGGCCAGCATGAGCGGCTGCAACGCAGATCGCGCGCCACTGATATTGCCCACGGAATAGCCACGCACAAGGCCATACAAGCCGCTGACATCATAGTCAAAAACACCAGATCGCTCGCAAATCTCGGCCACAACCGAGGCCAATGAGCGCGCCGACGCCCGCCCGTTCAACCAATGCCCCCGCGCATAGTTCGGCCCGTCGCTCCACAGGTCGATATTTCCCGGGAAATACGGGAACGGGCGCGCGTCCCAGGCCCAGACATGGGCGCGCGACATGTCGATCATCTGAATGCCAGTTTCCGTGTCGGTCACGTTGTTGGACGGGTCGTTCCAATAGTCATACATCGCCCGCAGATATTGCATCTGCATGAAATCATCGCGCCGCCCATTCGAATGCTTGGGCAGGCTGCTTTCCGAACTTTTCGGGTCCAGAAACTTGTTGGGCTGGTTGGTGCCTTTGTCGATCGCCGCACAGCCCAGTTCGGTGAACCAGATCGGCTTTGTCCCCGGCAACCACAGCGTCGGGTCGTCATTGCGCACCCCGGCCACGCGTTCGTGGTGCGTGCGGGTCCACCAGTTGGTGATGTCCTTATAACGCCAGACCCAAGGCTCATCATGGGCGCCATCACTGATCGGCGTGCGCAGCTGGATCGCCTCGGCTTCGGGGGCGTGATAATACCAGTCGTAGCCTTCGCCACCCTCGATATTCGCCTTCAGATAATCCAGATTGTAGATTGAGCCATAGGCCTCATCTGCCTCGCCGTCTTTGCCACGCCAATCCGACAGCGGCATGTAATTGTCGATGCCGATGAAATCGATATTGGCGTCGGCCCACAGCGGGTCGAGGTGATAGAGTAAATCACCCGAACCATCCTGCGGCTGATACCCGAAATATTCGGACCAGTCGGCAGCATAGCCAACCTTGGTCTCCGGCCCCAGGATCGTGCGCACGTCGGCGGCAAGCGCAATCAGCTGCGCCACGGCCGGGAATGTGCCCCCCGCGCCCCGGATCTGGGTCAAGGACCGCATTTCCGAGCCAATCAGGAACGCATCTACCCCGCCCGCGCTGGCGCACAGATGGGCATAGTGCAGGATGAACCGACGGTACGACCATTCGGTCGGACCGGTGTAGCTGACGCCAGCCGCGGTCACGGCAAAGTCGCCAACAGCCGCCTGACCAAAGAAGTCATTTACTTCTGTTTCGGCCCCAGCCGTCAGGTCGGGCGACCCGTCAACTCCCGGTGCCGCAGACAGCGTGATGCGCCCGCGCCAGGGCAGAACCGGCTGGTCAGCCCCCAGTGTCCAGGGGTCTTCCAAACCATTCCCCGCAGTCTGGTCCATCAGGATGAACGGATAAAACGTCACCGCCTTACCCGCATCATTCAGAGCCACCAGCGCCTCTTTCACCGATTGGTCCGTCGGAGTGCCGCCATAGATCGGGCGGTCCTCGGCATCAACCGGCACCAATTCGGCGCCACTGCGCGTCACGCCGGACACGGTCCAGGGCATTTCGGTTCCATCTTTCGCGGCCTGTTCGACCTTCGGCTGCAACGCACACTCTCCACAGCGCAGATCGTCGCCAAACCAGGACACGATCAGCGACGTCGCGCCGCAATTGGGCAGCTCTGCGTCCAGCACGTCCAGGGATGTGGCGAAATCGGTCTTGCCCGAGGGGCTGTTCACATTGGTGCTTGAGGTCACGCCGGGTTGCGCGGTCACGTTCACCTGCGTCGTTGCCAACGCGTATTCGCCGCTGCCCGGAATGATTGCCACGGCCTGGGTGCCACGTGCGATTTCACCCTGCATATCAGGCAGTTCCGGGCGGATCACCTCAAAATTCAGCTGCGGCACACGATTGCCGAACTGGGTTACATCCAGGTCTTCAAACACCACATAGGCAATGCCGCGATAGGCCGGGGCTTCGCCCGTGCCCTGCACCGCTTCGATCTTGGGGTCAGGCATCTGGGTGTCATCACCCAGATAGACCCGCATGTTCAGGTCTTCGGTCGATACCTCGGCACCATCGGCCCAGACGCGCCCAATGCGGGTAATCTCACCCTCGCACAGAGCAATCGCCAGGCTGACGGTATAGCTGAATTCGGTTGTCTTGGGTTTCTGCGGCGCGCCTTTGCCACCATGGATGACCTTGTTCTCCTGAAACTTAGTCGCCCAAATCACCTGACCGGCCACGCGCGTGCGACCGTACAGCTGTGGCACCGGCACACCTTCACTGGCACCCGTCAGGCGGAACCGATCCACCTTGCCGGTTTCGATCGGATCCGATCCCGCGCCCATGATGCTCTGGTCGATGACCCGACCAACGGTTGCGCCAATAGCGCGGCCAATCACGACCGAGCTCAGCCCCAGAACACCGCCACCAATGGACGCGCCAGCGGCGGCCCCAACTGCGGACAGAACAATAGTCGCCATCAGACAATCCCCTTCGGAAATGCAAAACACGCCACGATGCGGCGGGCCCAGGGGGTCGACAGCGGGCTTTCCACCACGCTGTGCCCCGAATAGGCATGAATGAATGTCGGGGTGGCGTCGGTCAGCCCGACGATCCCCAGATGTTTGGCCACCGAGCGGTCGCGCATGCGAAACAGGATCACATCGCCAGTTGCCCGTTCGGCCACCGGTTTTTCGTCCAGATATTTCGCGGCGGCCAGCCATAAGGTTTCCTCACGCGATGGTTCGGACCAGTCGCGCGTATAGGCGGGGATGACTTCGGGCTCACCGCCCAGAACCTCGCGCCAGACACCGCGCACCAGTCCCAGACAGTCACAGCCCGCCCCACGCGTTGCCGCCTGGTGGCGGTACGGTGTCCCGATCCAGTCGCGCGCGGCCTTGGCAATCTGATCCCCTGCCCCAGTCATTGATCAAAGAGCCCATTTGAGCGGTCGGTGACATCACGTGCAATCAGGACAGAGCCGTCGTTCGCATCAGCGCTGATCGGCGAACTCAACAACCAATCGTCGCCTGGAATGTCCGGAAATCCCTGAAAATTCAGGATGTTGTTGAACTTCAAACGGCAGGTATCAACGCGCTTGTCGCACCCGGCTTCGATCCGCAACATGTCACCCGGCACGATTGGCGCACGCAGCGCCTCCCACAGCTCGATTGTACGTCCGTCCGTGGTCAGGCGATCATTTTTGACCAGCCCGACCAGCCCAGCCGCCGCGCCGGTTTCGACCAGCAGACGCCCGCGTTCAAACCAGCGGTCCTCAAACCCAGTGAAATCGGCGAACCGGAAAATGGTCCCCTGGTCCACCTCTTCCACAGCGCGTTCGGCCAGGTATCCCGGCACCGAGAAGTCGAATTTGCACCCGGCATCGCCCAGCACTGCGCCGCAGGGGGCCTGGAAGGCCCGGCCCTGTGACTGGTTCAAGGCCTCGGTCAGGCCCTGAAGCTCGGCGGTAAAGGCGCCGGCGCTTCGGGTTACCTCGCCCAGATTGCCGCGAAACTGCATCAACCGTTGGTCGATTTCGTCCCAGTTGACCAGCCAGGCCTCGACCTCGGCGCCATCAAACCGCCCGGCGCGAATGTCATCTTCGCGCACCGCCACATCGGACAGCGCGCCCAAGGCTTCGGTGTTGTCTATCGACAGGCCGGTGGTCTGTTGCAACGCACGCGCCGTCAGGCCGGTGTCGGCCTTGAAAGTGACCCCGCCAAAGCTCAGATCCACATCGTGATCGGTAAAGCCATAGACGGCCCCATCCCGGCGGGTCAGCAGCCAGCAGCGCGCGACCGTGGTCAGACCCGCGGCAAAATGCGCCTCGAATTCCTGTGAAATCCCCATCAGACACGGACCTCCATTACCGGCACGTTCGGCACGTCACCGGCCTGGAACGAGGCAACCGAGGTCTGGATCCGATCCGTGTCAAAGCGCACGGGCACGTCGAATTCGAACCCGGCGGTGACCTCGGCGTTGATGTCAGGCGCGGTTTCAAATGTGATCAGGCCTGTGGCGTCATCCACCTCGAAATGGATCGATTCCTGCAACTGGTCGCCTTGAATGCCGATCTTGACCGAGCCGACCACGGGCTTTTGGATCGGGCGCACATATTCATGCCCGCCGGATTTGTACCGTTTGGTCAGCTGAAATTGCGTGCGTTCGCCGTCCCCCCAATCGATCAGTTGATCGACATAGTTCGGCTCCACCGATGGCGTGCCGGATTTGAAATCCGACCAGTCTTTCCAGCGAAAGCCGAAAAGCTGGCCGCGCCGCGCCTCAAAAAAGGCGATCAATGTTTCAACGTCATCCAGGCTGCGCATGCCGACACCGGCGTCATAGCGACGGCGCGAATGGGCCCAGGGCGTGTTGCGTTCTTCGAACCCGTTGGCCAGCGTCACCACTTCGGTGCGCCGTTCGGGGCCACCAACCGAGCCGAAGCTGAGGTTGGCGGGAAAACGGACTTCGTGGAAATTCATGGGGTTACCCTCCTTACCGGTGCCGTTGGCCGCGCGACAGCGCACGTGCCATCTGTGCTGCAACCTGGCTTTGCGAGCGCTTGAAACCCTCGACGTCCGGTGTGCTGATGTTCATGGTGATATTGACCGGCGCGGAATTTCCCGAGGCCTGCACCCCCAGTTTCCCGTTGGCGCCCCGCGTCAAAGGCATGATCGCCTCGGGTCCAGCTTCGCCCATCAGCCCCATGCCGCCCCGCATCGGGAAGCTGACCGGACCACTGACGATGCCGCCCGTGGCAAAGGGCGTGACACGCCCCTGACTAAAGGCAGCCCCGTTTTCAAAGGGCAACATGACACTACCAACCGCCCCCGCGATCAACCCGCCGATATGCGAGGTAACCGGGCGCATGGCCGCGTTATAGGCGGCGTCGATCATGCTTGTTGCAAGGGTGCGCAACGCATCCGACAGCTTCATGCCGTCAAAGATCAGCCCGTCAAACGCCTTGCGCAGACCGCCACTGATCCCGGTCGACAGCGTTTTCACATCTGCCCCCAGGTCGCCAACCGTGGCCTGCATATTGCGCAACTCGCTGTCAAAGGCAGCCGCCATCGCCTGCGCCCCACCCAACGAGCTTTCCAGCGCGTCGACCTGGTCATCGAACCCGTCGATCCCGTCGAATTCCGCCATGTTACTCTCCTTCGTTCAAACCCCGAGCGTCATTGTCCGGGAAGGCCATTGCCATTTCTTCCAGCCGGGCACGGCCCAGGGGCGCATCGCCCCCATCGCGGCCCAGCATGACCATCAGCTCGACCGGTGTGAGCGCCCAGAACTGGTCGGGGCGCAAACCCAGTCCGCGAAAGCCCAACCGCATCAGGGCGGGCCAGTCGAACCGGGGTGGCGTGCTCATGGCGTCGCATCCCCCGGCAGGGCAAAGGCGCGGGCCAAAAGCTGACCCGCCACCTGTGCGGCTGCGACCGGCCCGCCCGCGATTTCAGCCGACAACAGGTCGCGCGACTGGCCTTGCCAGCCCCCGCCCCGAAGCCCCGCCACGATCAGCGCAAGCACGTCACGTGTGGAAAACGCGCCACCTTCGAAGCGTTCGACCAGCTCGACAATCGTGCCGGTGCCCAGGCTCTCCTCCAGCTCCGCCAATGCGCCCAGCGTCAGCTTCAGCACATGGCGGTCCCCATCGATGGTCAAAGCCACCTCTCCCGTCCAAGGATTTGCCATGATCAGAGCGCCGTGAAGGTCAGCTCGCCAGCCGAAGCCATGGCAAGATCATAGGTCGCCTCGCCATTGTGGCTGCCGGCATATTCGATCGAGGTGATCATGAACGCGCCTTCGATGATGCCGAAATCGGGCACGATCACCTGGAAACTGGGCACTTCGCTGTCAAAGAATATCTGACGCGCACGTTCGTCGGTGTTTTCATCCTTGAACACACCCGAACCAGAGATCGACGCGGATTTCACACCCGCACCGCCCAGCAGCTCGCGCCAGCCACCCTGGCTTTCCAGGCTGGTCACATCGACGCTTTCGGCGTTGAAGCTGATACGCGTGGCCCGCAGGCCCGCAATGGTCTCGAACTGACCAGCGTTGGTCATGTCGAGCTTGATCAAGAGGTCTTTACCGTTCTGGGCAACCATGGCCATAACTCCAGTATTTTCAATTAGTTATCTTGAACACGCGCATGGAAAACCAGGTCAATACGACGCACATCAGCGTCCTGAACCCGGCGCGCCCGCGCACGTTGGAAATTCAAATAGACCAGCGTTCCGCGCGCCAGGATCAGGGTTGCGTCAACCAACGCATCACTGACGGCGGCGGCCACTTCTTTGGCCTGTTGGAAACCGGCAGCGTCTGTCACGACGCTGACGATTATTTCATGCAGCGCGCCGTGGCCGGTCTTGTCGGATTTCTCCGTCACGTCCTCGGGGCCAAGGCTGACATAGGTGCCGCTGACGATGCCCGGCGGGGCCGAGTCATAGATCGCGCCTGACACCAGACCATCCAGCGTGGTATCCGCCGCCAGCCGTTGAAACACCGCCTGTTGCAAGGCGGCAGAAACGCCATAACTCATGCCGAAACCTCCTCTTGCGCGAAACACATCAGGTATTGCGCGGTGCTGTCGCTTTCGGTCACCGCAAGGATGCGGAAGAACCGGTTTCCGGCGCGAAAACGTTGCTCCGGCTTGGGTCGTGACGGGGCGCCATGGGCGGCGGCCCGCACGGTAATGCGAAACGGGATTGACGACACGGTCATGAATTCCGCCGCCTTTTCACGCCCCGTCCCCGGTGCGATTTCGGCCCAGTGTTCGCCCAGGGCGACCCAGGTTTCGATGAAACCACCGGCCCCGTCTGGGGTCTTTTGGGCCTCTTCCAGCACCAGCTTTCGGTTCAGGTTGGGCAGGGTCAAAATGCACCTCCCCCACCGAACAGACGCACGGTGCGATAGCGTTGGATCAGCGCGTCAACGCCGTGGGGCATCGCGCCTTCGGTCGTCGACGTGTCGTGACGGTGTTCGTAAAAGTGGCCCGCCAACAGCATGACCGCGTGGTTCAGGTCAGCGGGAATATCGGACCAGGCGGCCCCAAACCCCGCATCGAAACCGATGACAACCGTGCCGCCCACCGGAATGGCAGGCAGGCAGATCGCCGTCGACACCAGCTTGGGCCGCTGCATGTCCTGCTCCAGCAGGTAACGCGACGGATCGACCAATTCGTCCACCCCAAGGCGGTCGGTGATCGTCAGGCTGGTGATGGCGCTGACCGGGGCGACAGGCAAAGCCTGGCTGGCCAGATCGCGCCAGGCGGTCAGGGTCCAGGTAAATGCGCGGGACACAAGGATCTTGCCGGTGCGGGCCTCGATCGCGGCCATGGCGGCGCGCAGATAGGCTTCCAGGACACCGTCCTGCACCCCGTCATCGGCAAACCCGGTGCCCAGCCGCAGGTGGTCTTTGAATTCCGCGACCGGCAACGCCGCGCCCGGCACTGTGGTCTGCTCGACTAACATCATGGATCATCTCCGAAATTTCGGGCCCCTCGCGTCGGGAACGGTTGGTTGGGTGCGCGCCTCCGTATTGCTCGGACGGAGGGGGAGCAGCTAGACAACACGGCATGTGTCGGCGCGCACCCAGGTCGTCCGCGCCACCACCGAAATGGGGCACGAACCTGGTTTCGCGGGCTTAGGAGGCCGCGAATTTCAAAAGCTTGATCGCCGCAAAGTCGCTGACGTCGCCACCAACGCGTTTGGTGGCATAGAACAGCACATGCGGTTTGGCCGAGAACGGGTCACGCAGAATGCGTGTGTCGGGACGTTCGGCAACGGTATAACCGGCCGCAAAGTCACCAAAGGCAATCGACAGGCTGTCAGCAGCAATGTCAGGCATGTCTTCGGCGATCAGAACCGGATAGCCCATCAGGCGCGCAGGTTCACCAGCGGCCAGACCGTCAGACCACAAGAAACGACCGTCCAGGTCCTTCATCTTGCGCACAGCACCGGCGGTTTTCGAGTTCATCACGAAAGCCGCATTGGCGCGATATTCCGCATCCAGCGAATAGGTCAGGTCGATGATCGCATCGGCCGGGTTGATGGCGTCAAAATCGCCAACATTGCCGGTTGCAACATAGCCCAGATCGCCCCAGGCCCAGCTGTCGTTGGCAACTGCGGTGTGGGTCAAAATACCGGTCGGTTTGTCGATGCCGTCACCGTTGATAAAGGCAGCAGCTTCGGCACGGGCGAACTTGTCGGCAATGCGGCCAGCCAGCCAGTTTTCGATGTCAAACGCGCTGTCATCCAGCAGACGCTGCGAGGCTTTCGGCAACGCCGAAAGTTCGTGCAGCGGGATGGTGATGCGTTCGATGGTCGGCGTGCCGGTTTCAGCGGTCGCACCGGTTTCCGAGGCCCAGCCAGTGCCAACATCGGAATGGTCGATCAGCACGTCAAATGACGTCGCTTCCACGTTCACCACATTGGCGATGGCGCGGATCGACGCGGTCGATTGCAGCACCGACTGGATCGTATCAGCGGTCTGGGGATCAACCAGGTAGCCACCGTCGGCGGCAACGGCTGTCGACATGGCTTTGCCTTCCAGCTCAAGGCCACGCAGGGCGTCATCGTCGCCAGACCGCAGATAGGCTTCGAACGCCTTCTGATGGGGGGCGAAGGTCTCGGCACCAGTGGCAAGCGCGGGGCGCGCGGGGGAGGTAAGGGATTTCCGGTCCAGCATGGTCAGTCGCTCTTCTTGTTGTTGAAGTTTGGTGGAAAATTCGGTGTGGAATTCATTGATATCGCTCATGAAACCGGCCAGCGCGGTCTTCACCTCCGCGGCAGGAGTCGAACCAGTGGTCAGGCCAGCGGCGGGGGCCGACTGGCCCTGAGCTTTCGTCTCTTTCTTGCTCATCATTGGGTCCTTTTCAGGGATTCAGGTCGCTGGCTCAGATATCGCGGGCCAGCATTCGGCGCGCATCCTGAATGGACGCGGCCAGTTCACGCAGGCCGGCTGCTTCCAGGCTTTCACCCTTGGCCCCCACCCGCGCACTGGGCAGCATCGGGAAGGTGACCAAAGACACCTCCCAAAGCTCCAGCTCGCTCAAGAGCCGCTGGCCCTTGTCGTTCTTTGTGGCTTTCACCGTGCGGTAGCCGATCGACAGCCCGTCAATGGCACCCGCCCCGATCAACGCGGCGGCCTCGCGGCCCCGGGCAACGTCGGTCAGAATGCGGCCCTTGACGTACAGACCACGCGCGTCCTCGCGCACCTCATCCCAGATCCCGATGGGCTGGCTGGGGTCGTGCTGCCACAGCATCTTCACGTTGCGGCCCTTGGCGGCCAGATCAGTCAGGCTTTTGGCATAGGCGCCCTTGGTCACAACGTCGTTGCCGTTATCGACCTGGCCAAAATAGCTGGCATAGCCTTCGATCTGCACGCCTTCTTCGACCTCGGTGGTCGCGCCCAGACGCACGAACTTGTGCTCAAGCCCCATATCGGTGTGCCCCGAAAAATTGTAATGCTCGCTCATGTGTTATTGTCCTTATTTGGCGTCATCAGACAGTTTCGGCAGGCCCAGCAGAGCACGCTTTTCGGCCTCGGACAGAAAGTCCGCCTGGGCCACGCGTAGCCACTGTTGATCCCGTTCGACGGCCAGCGCGGGAACCTGATCCAGGTCGGGTTTCAGCGTCACAGGCTCACCCGTGAATTCGCTCAGCCAATGGCCCACGCTGGCCGCCACCTTGCTCACCAAGGGCAAAACCGTCAGGCGATAGAACGCGCGGTTTGCCTCTTGGTAATTGGCGTAAGTTGCGTCGCCGGTCAGGCCGATCAGCATTGGCGGAACACCAAAAGCCGTGGCAATTTCGCGCGCGGCGGCGTCTTTCGTCTTTTGAAATTCCATGTCCGAGGGGCTGAACCCCATCGGTTTCCAGTCCAGACCGCCCTCCAGCAACATCGGACGACCCGCATTGCGCGCGCCCATGTGGTGGCTTTCCATTTCGCCCAGCAGGCGGTCATATTGATCCGCGCTCAGCTGCGACTGACCATCGGCACCCTTGTAAACAATGGCCCCCGACGGACGTGCGGCATTATCCAACAGCGCCTTGGACCACCCGCTGGCCGAATTATGCACATCCAGCGCACTGGCAGCAGCTTGCATCGGTGACAGGCCATAATGGTCGTCTTGCGGATGAAAGGTCTTGATGTGGCAGATCGGGCTGACGCCTTCGCCGATTGCAAACCGGTGTTTGCGCGCCCCGACCGTATAGTCATAGGCGACCGGCCAACCATCGGCCCCCGGCACCAGGCTCATCCGGTCGCTGCGCAGCACGTGCAGCTCGCCGGGCACAGTCATTTCGCCGCCCACGGCCTCCAGATACCCGTTGCCCGACAACAGCAACTGACCATACAGCGCCTCGAACAGCTCGGCGCGGCCCTGGGCCAAGTTCGGACGCTTTAGCAGGTCCAGAACCGGGTGCGTTTTATAGCGCCGCTCGGCATCCTGAAGCACCAGCGGCAGCGCGGCAGCGGCTTCGGCGATCAACTTGACGGCGCGAAACCCCACCGGGTTGCCCGTGAACCCGGTCTTGGTCAGGCTCACCGCATCGCGCGGGCTCCAGGCCACACGGCCCGAGCCACGATAGGCAATCACCGGACCCGTTGCCGAGGCTTTGGTTTCGGGCACATCAGCCCCCGTGCGCTTCAGAAAATCAAAAACCATTCCGGTCAGCTCCTCAGTGTTCGGCCATGTCCACCCCGCTTGACGCAAGGCAAACCTTCCCCGTTCCCGCGCGCTGGTGGCGCCGGCCCGGTGTGTAATCTTGTGTCTCATCCCCACCCCTCGGCCCTTCAATGGGCCCCGCGGCAGGTCCGGTCTGTCAGCCCCCGTCAATTCGTCGGGGGCGTCTCATTTCCGATGTTGGCAATCTCTCATACAGGGTTAAAAAAGTGTTTAACTGAGCGTACGCACCCTGGGACGACGCCAATGCGCGGCCGGTTCCACCATCAATTCGTGCAGCGCCCAGACCAAGGCATCAACGCGATCAGGGCTGCCTTTGCCCTCGTATCCCCGCGCGGTCATGCGACACATCTGGTCTTCTAGGTCGTCAAACGCCCCGACATGCTCCACCCGCCCCTGTTCATACAGCGCGGCAATCGGTTCGGCCCGTGTGACCTTGCCCTTTGAGGCACGCACCGATTTGTAGGGCACCAGCGGGTCGATTTGTCGGATGACCGTTTCCACCATGTCGCCGCCCTGGTTCACCTCGGCCACGATCCGGTCTGCCCCATACCGCGCCGCCGCATCCAACGCCGCCTGCGCCCACTCGCTGGGGCTCGAGGCCCGCACGGTCGCGTCCTCCAACACATAGGCGCGCCAGTCTTTCGGATCACCCTCGGTCACAGCGCCAGCAACCACGATGCCGCATTCATCAGACCCCGCATGACCGGTCACTGTCGGGTCAACCGCCACGACCACGCGCATGCCCTCAGGTGCATCATCAACGCGCGCGGCCTCCAGCGCGGCCATGGTCCACAACGCACCCTCGGCGTCCTGCAACAGCACACCGTCCAGTTCCTGGCGTCCCAGACGTGTGCCCGCGTATCGCGTGCGTACCTCCTCCAGGAACGATTTCGCCAACCAGGCCCGGTTCGCTTCGGTCGGCGCATGGGTGGTGACGGACGACGGATTGGCCAGAATGCTTTTCAACACCGCCACATTGCGCGGCGTGGTGGTCACGCATTGGCGCGGGTGATCGCCCAGGCGCAGACCAAATTGCAGCATGTCCCAAGTGTCCTCGGCCTTTTTCCACTTGGCCAATTCATCGACCCAGGCCGCATCAAACTGCGGCCCACGCAGGGCCTCGGGTTCATGGGCGGAAAATGCCTGAGCTGTCGCCCCATTGGGCCAGACCAGACGCCGCTTGGAGGCCTCCCAGACGGGTCGACGATCTGGGGGCGAGCAGGCCAGAATGCCGCTGTCGCCAAAAATCATCACGTCACGCACCTGATCGAATGTCTCGCCCACCAGGGCCATGCGGTGCGACCGCCCCGGGGCCAGGGGTTTGCCCCCCTCGACCTCAGAACGGACCCACTCGGCCCCGGCGCGGGTTTTCCCCGCGCCACGACCGCCCATGATCACCCACGTTCGCCAATCCCCTTCCGGGGCCAGCTGATGGGGAAGCGCCCAGAATTCGAACAAATAGGGCAAAGACATAATTGCACCATCACTCAGGCTGGTCAGGAATGCTTCCTGATCCTCCTGCGCGACGGAGCACAACCATTCGGCGCCCGATCTCATCGCGTGCTGCGTCAAGGTCAAGCTCTCCTCCGGCCTCAAAACCAGGTGCTTTGTTACGGGCTTGGTCAACTCGTTTCCTTTCATCAATTACACTTTGCATTGCCGCGCGGGCTTCGCCTGTTCTCTTCTTGATATCGGTGACATCTTGCCCTTCGCCGGTCTCAAGACTGGCGACGAGGATGTCCAATGCGAGGATTGCGCGATCGAAATGCCGTTCGACGGCAGCCAGAACATCGTTGTGTTCCGGGGCCGTCTCCTTCCCTGGGGGCGTATTCAAAGTCATTTGCTTGATAGAGCCTCTCATGCTACCTCCGCACGAGTGAGACGAAAAAAACGGCCGCCGGGTTTCCCCGGGGCCGTTGCCCATCTCATCTAGCATGTCACAATCTATACGCGAAACCGGACGGTCTGTCAATCCGGGCGACGCGACGGCCGCCCGGCAAGTTCATGATTTGTTAGGGTTTTCTCGCACCCGATTGGCGCGGACAGGCACTCTCAAGATGCTACTGATTGGCGCGTTCTGCCTCAATCGTGCGCCACTTGGCGACATTGTCATTGTGCTCGGACAGGGTCTCGGCAAAGGCATGCCCGCCGGTGCCATCGGCGACAAAGAACAGGTACGGCGTGCTGTCCGGGTTCAACGCAGCCTCGATTGCCGCTTGGCCTGGGTTGGCAATCGGCGTCGGCGGCAAAGCGTCAATCACATAGGTGTTGTACGGCGTTTCGCTGCGCAGCTCGCTTTGACGCAAACCACGTCCCAAAGCCCCCTGCCCCTTGGTGATGCCATAGATCACGGTGGGGTCGGTTTGCAGCCGCATGCCCTGGTTCAAACGGTTCACAAACACGCTGGCAACCTGGCGCCGCTCTTCGGCCAGACCAGTTTCCTTTTCCACGATCGACGCCATGATCAGCGCCTCTTCGGGGGATGCATAGGGCAAGCCATCGGCGCGGTTGGCCCAGGCTTCGGCCAGGCGGGCCTCTTGTGCCGACACCATCTGCGCCACAAGGGTCGCGCGGTCCGCCCCCGGGCGCACCTCATAACTGTCAGGCGCAAGGCTGCCCTCGACGGGAATGTCGCCAACCTCGCCGGTCAGGAACTCGGCACCCTTCAAGGCGTCGATGATCTGCCAGCTGGTCGCCCCTTCGGCCAACGCGATGCGGAACCGCGTGTCACTTTCGTCGCGCACCCGCGCATAGTCCGCAGGCAGGTCTTCCCCCGGTACGAATTCCGATTTCACAACAAAGCGTTGCGTGGTTGGATCCAGCTCGCGCACTTGTACTTCGCTGGCCAGAATGCCGATGCGATAAACAACTTCGGTGCCGCAGGTCGACGCGCCGCCACGGGTGACGATATCGACGATTTCCTGCATCGAGGCATTTTCCGGCACCAGAAAAGACCCCGCCTTCAGCCGGCTGGATTTGTCGGAATACTCCGCCCCCATGCGCAGGATCGCCGCACTGCTGACAGCGCCCTGTTCGGCCAGATCATCGCTGACACGGCTGAAATTTGACCCGCTTTCGACCTTCAGACAGATCGCGGCATCCAACGGACCCGCGACCTCATACTGTCGTTTACCCCAGGCAATCACGCCCCCCGCGACCACCAGGATCACGACAAACAGGCTCAGCGCATTCGAGGCAATGTTGCGCCACATCAGTCGGTGACCTTGCCCAGAACCAGGCTGGCATTCGTGCCACCAAAGCCAAAGCTGTTGGACAGCACGATATTGATCTCACGTTCTTCCTTGGCATTGGCGGCCAGGGACAGTTTCGGTTCAACCGCCGGGGTGTCCAGGTTGATGGTCGGCGGGGCGACCTGATCGCGAATGGCCAGCGCACAGAAGATCGCTTCGACCGCGCCAGCGGCCCCCAACAGGTGACCGATCGACGATTTGGTCGACGACATCGTCACCTTTTCAGCCGCATCCCCCAACAGACGTTCAACCGCGCCCAGTTCAATCGTGTCGGCCATGGTCGATGTGCCATGCGCGTTGATATAATCCACCTGCGAGGGTTCGACCCCCGCATGGTTCAGCGCCGCCGTCATAGCCCGGAAGCCGCCGTCGCCATCTTCGGCCGGGGCCGTGATGTGATACGCATCGCCGGACAGGCCATAGCCCAGAACTTCGGCGTAAATCTTGGCGCCACGCGCCTTGGCATGTTCGTATTCTTCCAATACGACAACGCCCGCGCCCTCGCCCATCACGAACCCGTCGCGGTCTGTGTCATAGGGGCGGCTGGCCGTTTCCGGGCTGTTGCCGCCTTTGGTCGACAGCGCTTTGCAGGCGTTGAACCCGGCAATGCCGATCTCGCAAATCGTGGATTCAGCACCGCCCGCGACCATCACGTCCGCGTCGCCGTATTTGATCAGACGGCTGGCGTCACCAATCGCATGTGCGCCCGTCGAACAGGCGGTCACCACCGCATGGTTCGGGCCCTTGAAGCCATACCGGATCGACACCTGACCCGAGATCAGGTTGATCAGCGCACCGGGAATAAAAAACGGCGACACCCGACGCGGCCCGCGTTCTTTCAACAGAATCGCCGTGTCGGCAATCGAACTCAGCCCGCCGATGCCAGACCCCAGCATCACGCCGGTGCGGTGTTGGCTTTCTTCATCCTCGGGCATCCAGCCCGCGTCTTTCACGGCCATATCCGCCGCAGCCACGCCAAACAGGATGAACTCGTCAACCTTGCGCTGCTCCTTGGGCTCCATGAAATCGTCCGGGTTGAACGTGCCATCGCTGCCGTCGCCATAGGGCACTTCGCAGGCGTATTTGGTTGCCACGCGTGACGCATCAAACTTGGTGATCGGACCCGCGCCCGACTTTCCCGCCAAAAGACGCTCCCAGGTTTCTTCAACCCCGCTTGCCAGCGGAGAGACCATGCCCAGACCCGTTATGACCACTCGACGCATACTGCTGCCCTTTCCAGGTTCGTTTTCCTCGGAGCTTGATAGCCCGTTCGTCACAGGTGGGGCAAGTCGGAATGACCTGCAAGCCCCCTGCCCGCATTTGACACCTATGAGGCGCGGGGGCGGATTTCCTGTCGGATGTTTTCACCCATCGCGTGGCGGGCGCGCTCCATGTCGTGTTCCAGCTGCAAATGCACCCAGAAATCGGCCGCCGTGGAAAAGAACCGCGCCAGGCGCAAGGACAGTTCCACATCGACGGGGATGTCCCCCGCCAACAGGTTGCCAACAACCGCATCGGACAGTTTCAGGCGCAGCGCCAGTTCGGCGGGGCTGATCTTAAGCGGTGTCAGGAATTCCGCGTGCAACACCTGACCCGGCGTCGGACACAGGAAAACAGGGGCATCGGGGGCTGCGTCGGGCGGCAGGATCTGCACCTCGGTGGCAAACCCCTCGGCCTTCCAGGCCCCCAGGCCGCCCTCCATGTGCACCACGTTCTCGTGGCCCTCATTGATCAGCATCTTGCCAGCCGCTTCGGACCGCTTGCCAATGGCACAATGCAGGACCAATCGCTTGCCGGGAAGGGTGGGAAAGACTTCGGGGTCGAAACTGGACAGCGGCAACAGCAAGGCGCCGGCGATATGCTCGACCTCGAACTCCTTGGTTTCACGCACATCGACCAGCACGATTTCATTGCGATCCAGCCAGGATTTCACTGTCGCCACGTCCACGCTTTTCACATTCGCCATGTCATCCCCCTTTTTAAATCAGCATAGCACAAAGAAAAACGGCGCCCCAAGGGGCGCCGTTTTCGAAAGTCTTGCCGTGAGGCTCAGACAGCTTCGGTGATGAATTTCACCGCGTCGCCAAAGGTCTGGATGGTCTCGGCAGCGTCGTCCGGGATTTCAATACCGAACTCTTCTTCGAAGGCCATGACCAGTTCAACCGTGTCCAGGCTGTCAGCGCCCAGGTCGTCGATGAACGAGGCGGCTTCCGTAACCTTGTCCTCTTCAACACCCAGGTGCTCAACAACAATCTTCTTCACGCGATCTGCGACGTCGCTCATGGTAATTCCTCACAGTTTTTCAGGCATTCGTGCCTGTTTTCATTTGGCTCGTCAGAGCCGCTCAATTTCCCGCGCGTAGTGCCGAGATGCCCCGACGTCAGGCGACAGCGGGACCAAATCTGCGCCGCCTATAGCATATCGCAACACTTAGGCAAACGCTTTCAGATCACAAGGGGCGTGTCAGATCATCGCCATGCCGCCATTCACATGCAATGTGGTGCCTGTGGTATAGGCGGCACCGTCGCTGGACAGGTACAAAACCGCCGCCGCGATCTCTTCGGGGGTGCCCATGCGCCCGGCGGGGATCTGCACGTTGATCTTGTCCTTTTGGTCATCCGTCAGCTTGTCGGTCATCGCCGTTGCGATAAAGCCAGGCGCGACACAGTTCACGGTGATCCCACGGCTGGCGACCTCATAGGCGATGGATTTCGACATGCCGACCATCCCGGCCTTAGAGGCCGCATAGTTCGCCTGCCCCGGGTTGCCGGTGGTGCCAACGATGGACGAGATATTCACGATCCGGCCCCAACGCGATTTCATCATGCCCCGCATGACACCACGACACAGACGCATGGTCGAGGTCAGGTTGACCTCCAGCACCGACGCCCAGTCGTCATCCGACATGCGCATGAAAATCTGGTCCCGCGTGATGCCAGCATTGTTGACCAGAATATCCACGCTGCCCATGGCTTCGACAGCCTGCTTGGGCAGAGCGTCAACGGCTTCGGCATCAGACAGGTTGCAGGGCAGCACATGGGTGCGCCCCCCCAGCTCGGCGGCCAGCGCTTCAAGCGGCTCAACCCGCGTGCCGCTTAGGGCAACGGTTGCCCCAGCGGCGTGCAGCGTTTTGGCGATTTCGCCGCCAATACCGCCGGACGCGCCGGTTACCAGCGCATTTTTTCCAGTCAGATCAAACATCTGCGTATCCTTCTTAAAGTTCTCAGCCGGCCCCCGATTTTTCGACGAAAAATCGCGCCCGCCTCAGCTGTTCAGCGCTTCGACAGCGGCTTTGATGTCCTCGGGCGTGCCCACGGCGCGGGTGTCCACTTCTTTTGCAATGCGTCGGATCATGCCCGACAGAGCTTTGCCTGCCCCGATCTCCCAGATCTCGCTTACGCCCTGTCCCGCCATCCAGGCCACGCTTTCGCGCCAGCGCACGGATCCCGTAACCTGGTCGACCAGCAGCGACCGGATCGTGGTCGGATCGCTAACGTCATGGGCCAGAACATTGGCCACCAACGGCACGCTGGGGCGGTGCATTTCCACATGCGACAGCGCCTCGGCCATGGCTTCGGCGGCGGGTTGCATCAACGCACAATGGAACGGGGCGCTGACGGGCAACAAAACCGCGCGACGGGCGCCGCGACCTTTAGCGATCTCAATGGCGCGTTCAACGGCCTCTTTGTGGCCGGACACGACCACCTGGGCAGGATCGTTGTCATTGGCAGCCTGACAGACCTGGTCATGCGCCGCCTCGGCGGCCACCTCGGCGGCGGTTTCGAAATCCAGCCCCAGCAGCGCGGCCATGGCACCCACGCCAACCGGCACGGCCTGCTGCATGGCCAGCCCCCGCGTGCGCAACAGGCGCGCGGTGTCGGCCACAGAAATGGCCCCCGCAGCGGCCAACGCGGAATATTCGCCCAAGGAATGACCTGCGACATAGGTTGCTGCGGTCACCTCAACGCCCTCGGCCTGCAACGCCCGCACTGCGGCCAGGGATGTCGCCATCAGCGCCGGCTGTGCGTTCTGGGTCAAGGTCAGCGCATCCTGCTCTCCCTCCCAGATCAGTGAGGACAGGCTTTCGCCCAGGGCCTCGTCCACCTCGTCAAACACGGCCTTTGCGGCCGGATAGGCCTCGGCCAGGGCCTTGCCCATGCCAATCGACTGGGCCCCCTGCCCTGGAAATACGAATGCGCGGCTCATGGTTTCTCCTCGGATCATTTGCACCGGGATACCGCGCGTGGACTTGCGGTGCAATTGCCCGACGCAGGATTCACCAAATTCCAGGGCTGAAAACGACAAAACCACGCCGAATGGGCGCGGTTTAGGGGTCGTCATGCCTGTAGGGTCAGGCGACCAGAAGGCTTTTGGGTTCGGACAGGGGGGACAACGCATGACGTGCGCGTTTCGTGAAATCCTGCCCACCCGCCAGATCACGGGCCAGACGTTCTTTGATCGGCTCCAGCATGTCGGCGCGCCCCTGAGCCACTTCCAGCGCACGATCACTGTTGCCCACACGCAGGTACAGCCGAGCAGGTTCGCCCTTGGCCTTTGAGCGCATCAGATAGACCGAGCCGACCTCGGAAAAGTCCAACATAGCCACCAGACGGCAGTCCCCCGCCATGTTGCGCTGGCCCATACGCAGCTCCTTGCGCACCAAATCGACCTGCAATTCATCATTGAACCCCTTGCGGGCGCTCCAGACCAAAACAGCGCCGACCATCAGGAACAGAACCGTAATGCCCAGCTTCATCACCATGATGTCCGAGCCCTGCGACGCGTTGGGCAACAGCCACAGGCCAGCCGCCGCCAGCAGCAGGATCGACCCCATGAATTTCCCGGCTATTTCGAATACCTGACCGCGTTTCTGCGCCTTGTCGCCCTCAGAGACGGTATACCCCCAGTACGTCTGGGTCACCACGGGCCCCTTGGCCCCATTCACACGCACTGCACCCTTTTCAAAACCACCGACAATCGCGTTCATCCTGCATCCCCTTGCATGTTCGCCTCGATCAGCCCCCGCTGTGATAACTTTTCGGTAAGAAACATGGCACAAATTGGGCAGACACACGGCCTTTCGAAGATCGGCCCAAGCCTTGCTTCGGGCTTGCATCCCGCCCCTGCGCGTGTATAAGGCGGCTTCCTTCCGCATGTCTTATGAATGCGTAGCCTCTCGTGGGTGGGTCGTGGAAGGATTGGCCCCTGCCCTTTGAAGCGCGCCGAACAATAGAACTGGAGTTCGCATGCCGCTTTACGAGCATGTCTTCATCTCGCGTCAGGACCTGTCCAACACGCAAGCTGAAAACCTCATCGAACACTTTGGCACCGTGCTGTCGGACAACGACGGCAAACTCGTGGATAGCGAGTACTGGGGCGTCAAAACGATGGCCTACAAGATCAACAAGAACCGCAAGGGCCACTATGCCTTCCTGCGTTCGGATGCCCCGGCACCGGCCGTTCAGGAAATGGAACGCCTGATGCGCCTGCATGACGACGTCATGCGCGTTCTGACGATCAAGGTTGACGAACACGCCGAAGGCCCGTCGATCCAAATGCAAAAACGTGACGAACGCGGCGACCGCCGCAATCGTGACCGTTAAGTCGAGGGGACCTAAACCATGGCATCGAAACCATTTTTCCGCCGTCGCAAGGTCTGCCCGTTCTCTGGTGAGAACGCGCCCAAGATCGACTATAAAGACACACGTCTGCTGCAACGCTATATCTCTGAGCGTGGCAAGATCGTGCCGTCCCGCATCACCGCCGTTTCGGCCAAGAAGCAACGGGAACTGGCCCGCGCAATCAAACGCGCCCGCTTTCTCGCCCTGCTTCCCTATGCCGTGAAGTAAGGAGAGCATCATGCAAGTTATCCTTCTGGAACGCGTTGTCAAACTGGGTCAGATGGGCGACGTCGTCGACGTCAAACCCGGATACGCCCGCAACTTCCTGCTGCCGCAAGGCAAAGCTCTGACCGCTTCGGCTGCCAACGTGGCATCCTTCGAAGCGCGCAAGGCACAGCTGGAAGCCAACAACCTGGAAACCAAAAAAGAAGCCGAAGCGATGGCCGAAAAACTCGATGGACAGCAGTTCATCGTGCTTCGCTCCGCCTCGGACTCTGGTTCGCTCTACGGGTCCGTCTCCCCGCGTGACGCTGCCGAAGCTGCAACCGAAAACGGTTTCTCGGTCGACAAGAAACAGGTCGCTCTGATCGCTCCGATCAAAGACCTGGGTCTGCACGCTGTTGCTGTGATCCTGCACCCCGAAGTGCAGGCTGAGATCATCATGAACGTCGCCCGCTCGCAAGAAGAAGCCGAATTGCAGGCTTCGGGCAAGTCGATCCAGGAACTGGCCGCCGAAGCTGAAGCCGAAGCCGAATTCGAAATCGCCGAACTGTTCGACGATATCGGAGCCGCCGCATCGGATGATGACGACGAGGGCGACGCCCCCGCCGCCGCAGACGAAGGGTCGGACGAGGACTGATCCTCGCCCCCCATCGCAAGATCCTAAACCGCGCCCTTCGGGGCGCGGTTTTTTCTTTTCCTTGGCTTTTCCCGCGTGGCTTTTAAACTGGCCTTGGGACTAAAGGGGATAAGACATGACATTTCGCACGATCTGCGCCGCCATTGGCCTGGCTTTGCTGGCAACCACCGCCGGGGCCTGCCCGAACTATGAACGCGGCAGCATCAGCGGCACCTTCAGCGCCGGTGACTTTTATCAACCGCAAACCGCCTCGGTGCGGGCCGGGGGGGATCAGTCGATCAACGGTTGCGGCATCCGGTTCGGGTCGGACCGCGGGCGGGGCTATGTCACCGTCGCACCGGATTTCACGATCCGCATTACCGGGCTTGAAAACTACAAGATCGAATTCAGCGTGGTCAGCGAATGTGACAGCATTCTGCTGATCAACACCGGCACCGGCAGCTGGTTTTACGATGATGATGACAACGGTAACTATGACGCACGCATCATCCTGACCCGCCCGCGCAGTGGCCGGTTTGACATCTGGGTCGGCACCCACGATGGCGCGGTCTGCGATGCACAGTTGAAAATCGAAACCTACCGGCGCTAGGCGGCCCGATGGGCGGCAGACCGCCGGGGGCCGCCCGCCCCCCTGTTCCTGACGCACAGGGGGGGGATATAGTGTGGCCATGTCACACTCGTCCCTGCCGCGCCGCGCCGCCCTTACCCTGATCCTGTCTGCGCCATTGCTGGCCTGCGGGCGCCGCAAACCCGCAACGACCCTGTCTGCCTCAGGCTATAATCCGCCGCTGTTTCCCAATGAAACGGCCGCGTTACGGGGGCTCATCAACAAATGGGCCGATCACTATGACATCCCGCGCGAACTGGTGCATCGCCAGGCCGTGCGCGAAAGCACTCACCAGCCCTGGGCGCGCAACGGTCCCTATTGGGGCCTGTTGCAGATCCTGCCCCAGACGGCACGCACCATGGGCCATCGCGGCCCGGCCTCGGACCTGCTGGACCCCGACATCAACCTGCAATACGCGGGCAAATACCTGCGCGGCGCATATATGGTGGCCGGAGGCGACATCGACAACGCGATGATGTGGTACGCGCGCGGCTATTATTACGAGGCCAAGCGCCTGGGGCTGCTCTATGAAACCGGCCTGCGGTCCTGATCCGCTTGCCAACAGCCTTGGCACCGCGCTAGCCATGGGGATCACCACATGAGGCCCCAGATGAGCGATACAGATTCCCGCGTCTTTAAGATGCTGCACGAACGCGCCCGCCGGATTGGTCCGGGCGACACGGTGGCCGAACCCATGGTCACATCGTCGATGTTTCTGCTGGACGACCAGCCACCGCCCGAACGCACCTATGGCCGCGTCGGAAATCCAACAGTCGAGGCCTGCGAATCCCGTCTGTCGATTCTGGAAGGCGCGCGCAGCCTGGTGTTCCCCTCTGGCATGGGGGCCTATGGTGCTGTGGCCATGGCCACGCTGTCGGCAGGTGACAAGGTGTTGCTCTTATCAGATGGCTACTATGCCGCGCGCAATCTGATCACCCAGGTCATGGGCCCCTTTGGCGTCACACTCGACACCGTCGCGGCGCGCGATGTGGCAGACCACCCCGTTGATGGCTATCGCCTGGTGATCATCGAAACGCCGTCCAACCCAACGCTGGACGTGGTCGACATCGCCGCGCTGGCGACCCGCTGCAAAGCCGCTGGCGCGCTGCTGGCCGTCGACAATACGGTCATGACCCCGATCTGGCAGAACCCGATCGCGCTGGGCGCCGACATCATCATTTGTGCCGACACCAAATCCATGGGCGGTCATTCCGACCTGTTGCTGGGCCATGTGTCGACCCAGGACGAGGCGCTGTTCACCAAACTGTTCCAGGTCCGCACGCTGATGGGCCCGATCCCCGGCGCGTTCGAGGCCTGGCTGCTGGCGCGCGGGTTGGACACGCTGGAAATCCGCCTGTCGCGCATGGGCGACAACGCCCAGACCGCCCTGCCCTTGTTTGCCGACCATGCCGCCGTTGCGCAGGTCTATTATCCCGCCAGGCACCCCCAGGCACGCCATCAGGGCTTTTTGCTGGGCATAGACCTGGCGGACAAAGCTGCCGCAGACCGGTTCATCGCAACTGCTGGCTGTTTTGTCGCCGCCACCAGCTTTGGTGGTGTGCACAGTTCGGCCGACAGGCGTGCGCGATGGGGCGATGAGGTCGGCGAAGGCTTTCTGCGCCTGTCCTTCGGGGTCGAGCCCACCGCGCCGCTGATTGATGCGATCAAAACCGGCCTCGCAGCCCTCTGAAAACAAAAAGGCCGCCCACAGGGCGGCCTTTCGGGTCCAAACAGGGTTTGGATTATTCTTCGTCGAGCGATTCCACAGCCTTTTGCAGGTCTTCTTTCGAGACCTCCTTTTCGGCAACTTCAGCCAGCTCGAACACATAGTCGACGACCTTGTCTTCGAACAGCGGTGCCTGGATCTGCTGACGCATCTGCGGGTTCTGCTGCACGAATTCAAAGAACTGACGTTCCTGGCCCGGGTACTGACGGGCCTGGTTCATGATGGCCTGAGTGAATTCAGCCTCCGAGACTTCGATCTCGTTCTTCTGACCCAGCTCGGCCAGCAACAGGCCCAAACGGACGCGACGTCCGGCCAGGGATTTGTGCTCGTCCGTCGGCTCGATCGCATCGTGGTTGTGATCGGTCACGTCGGGGTTTTCTTCGTGCCACAGTTGGTGGGCAATCTGACCGGCTTCGGCGTCCAGCAGCGACGGCGGCAGATCGAAGGTCACCAGACCGTCCAGCGCGTCCAACAGGCTACGCTTCATCACGGCACGGGCGGCGCCAGTGTACTCGGCTTCCAGACGTTCGGAAACTTGGGTCTTCAGACCGGCCAGATCGTCGGCCCCAAATTTCTTGGCCAGTTCATCGTCGATCTCGGCGGCTTTCGGCGCTTTGACGGCTTTGATCTTGCATTCAAACACTGCGTCTTTACCGGCCAGGTTTTCCGCACCGTATTCGGCGGGGAAGGTCACTTTGACCTCCATGTCTTCACCAGCTTTGGCACCAACCAGCTGCTCTTCAAAGCCAGGGATAAAGCTGTTGGAGCCCAGCACCAGCGGATAATCTTCGGCAGCACCACCGTCGAAGGCTTCACCGTCGACCTTGCCCAGGAAGTCGATCACGACCTGGTCACCGTCTTTGGCTTTCGAACCCTTCTTGCGGTCGTCGAAATCCTGTGCGGTTTCAGCCAGCGATGCCAGCGCTTCGTCAACGTCCGCCTCGGCTGCCTTCACGACCATTTTTTCCAGCTTGATGCTTTTCAGATCAACTTCCGGAATTTCGGGCAGAGCTTCATAGGACATGTCGACTTCGACGTCGTCGCCCTCTTTCCACTCGTCATTGGTCATCTTCACGTCGGGCTGCATGGCCGGACGATCACCGCAGTCTTCAAAATGCTTGGCCATGGCGCCATCAACAGTTTCCTGCATGGCTTCGCCCATCAGGCGCGGGCCGAACTGCTTTTTCAGCAGAGCCATCGGCACTTTGCCTTTGCGGAAGCCCTTCATTTCCACTTCGGGGCGGGCTTCTTCCAACTTTTCGTTGACCTTGGCTTCCAGATCAGCGGCGGGAACCACGATCTTGTATGCGCGCTTGAGGCCTTCGTTCAGGGTCTCGGTGACCTGCATGATATCGTCCTTCTTCTTTTATCTGGTGCGGGTGAAGGGACTCGAACCCCCACGCCTCGCGGCGCCAGAACCTAAATCTGGTGCGTCTACCAATTCCGCCACACCCGCCAAAACCAACAGGCAGCCCGCTTCTGGCCGCCTGATTTCCGCGCCCTTCTAGCGCATACCAATGTGGGAAGCGAGAGGAAAAAGGCGTGCGCTTAACCCTATCTTGGGGTATGGTTGCGAAAAACGAAGCAGTCATAACGAACAGGCACCCATGGTACAGAAAATCCAGGGGCACAGACGTGGGAACAATACCCGCGCGCCCCGTCATATATATATGTCCGGCCTTGCGGCTGGGGCGTCAGTGATGACCTTGGACGGCGCGTTGCCGGTCGAGTTCCTGCACGCTGGCGATCGTCTTGTCACGCTGGATCACGGCATGGTCAAACTGCGCGCAATCACTGCGCGACCGGCGTGGAAACCCGACCTGGTGCGGGTCAATTCCCGCGCCCTGGCCCCAACATCAGACACCCCCGACTTCTGGATCGCAGCGCATCAGCCGCTCCTGATCCGCGACTGGCGCGCCCAGGCGATGTTCGGACGCACCCGTGTCATGGTGCCCGCCAACCGGATGTTGGACGGTGAACACATGCGGCGCGAAAAGGCCGAGGGCGAAATCATGCTGTTCCAGCTGCACTTTGAAGCCACGCATCTGCTGCGGGTTGGCGGGCTTGAGTTGACCTCAACCAAACTGCGCGGCTTGCAAAAAGCATCGCAGCACCGTGCCAAGGTCATGTCAACAGGTCGTTAACTTTCCTTAACGCCGCCCCATTCTTGCCCCATTTCGCGTTAACTAATGCACGTGGGGATGCAAGGAGTGAGCTGCCATGACCATGATGACCAAAGCTTTTGACGCCAATACCGAAGCCCAGACCGCCCGCACGGGCCTGGCGCTAGGGACGATTGTTCTGACCCTGCGCGGTGAAGTTGCCGTTGAAGACCTGCGAGCCGGAGACAAGGTCATCACGCGCGACCGTGGTGCCCAGCCGCTGCGACGCGTCACACAGTATCGCGCAACCAGCTCACATATCGCCAAGGATTCGCTTGGTGCCAACCGTCCCGAACGAGACATGCGCATTGCCGCCAATCAGCCCGTTCTGAACCGTGGCGAAAGCACCACCGTCACCACCGCCCGCCATCTGGTGGACACGCTGCGCGGTCACGTTGAACAAAGCCAGCTGTACCGCCTGTGCTTTGATGCCGAACACATCATCTATGCCAATGGGTTGGAGCTGACCACGGCCCGCGCGACCTAAAGCCCCAGCTTTTGCAAGACCTTCGGCACCTCCTCGGGCAGATCCTCGGCGATCAACCCGGGGCCGAAGGACAGCGCGCATTCCACATGCAACCAAGCGCCGGTTTCGGCCGCCTGCATCGGTGAAAATCCCCGCGCCAGCAGCCCGGTGATGAACCCGGCCAACACATCGCCCGCTCCCGCCGTCGCCAACCATGGCGCTGCACGGTCATAGGCCGCCGAGTTGATGGCACAGCGCCCTGACGGGTCCGCAATCACCGTATCCGCCCCCTTGAACAGAACAACACAGCCCGCCCGCGCGGCAGCCTCGCGGGTCGCATCGACCTTGGAATAGGCCGGGCCTGTGGTGGGTTTCGCGCTCAGCTTCTCGGCAATATCCGGGAACAGACGTGCAAATTCGCCCGCGTGGGGTGTCAGCACGCATTTGTCATGTAGCATCCCAAACAGAACCTGAGGCGCATCCGCAAACGTCGTCAGCGCATCCGCATCCAGCACGACCGACCGCCCCGCACCCAAGGCCACCGGCACCAGATCGCGCGCCCGGTCCAGCCCCATGCCCGGCCCCAGACACAGCGCATTGATCCGGTCATCCTGCAAGATAACGTCCAGCGTGGCGGCATCCCTGACCGGAGACAGCATCACAGCATCCAGCCGCGCCGCGTTTTCTTGTAACGCCCCCGGCGTACACCCCACGGTCACCAGCCCCGCGCCAATGCGCAAAGCGCCGCGCGCCGCCAGACGCCCCGCCCCGCCCTTGCCAGAGCCGCCCGACAGGATCAAAGCGTGGCCGTGCGAGAATTTGTGGAAATAGGTCTCTTTCTCAACTCGATCCATATCTGCCCAAGCTGTCCGAACCCTGTCCGTTCGTGTCGTCCATCGCGTCTCCAAGCCAATGCCCTTAACGACCAGCTTTCCTGTCAACTCTGGCCCGTCGAAAAGTACATGACCAAGCTTAGCGGCATGAAACGAAACGGTCAGATCAGCGCGAAAATGGGCGAGAGGATATTTTCCGCTGTCAAGAACGTGCCCGCTGTCCGAACACAGGGACGTAGGGATGTCTATTGCAACCAAACGCTCCGGTTCTCTGAGCGACCTTTCATAGGGCCATATTGATCCGCGTATACTACCGAGAACTCTTGCTGCTTCTCCTTCAACAGGGCGTGTTAAACCGGTGCCGAACAGAGCATCGCAAACCACGTCAAAGTGACGATGGTGGGGAAAGGGGAAACCCTCATGGTCCAGAGGCAGCACCGCCCCCATCTCCGCCCACCGCTCATAATTCACCCGCGCATCCGGGGGCAGCTTCTCGGCGTTGCCGTACAGAAACACCTCGACCTCCCAACCCCAGTCCTTCAACAGCCGCGCCACCACGAACCCGTCGCCGCCATTGTTGCCCGGTCCGCACAAGACAGCCGCGCGATGGGACGTCGTTGCCAACTCGGGCCACTCCTCAAAAATCGCTTCGACCACGCCCCGCCCGGCGCGTTCCATCAGCTCCAGCCCGGTGACCTCACCCGACTCAATCGCCGCTTGTTCGATGGCGCGCATTTGGGCAGCAGTCAGCAGTTCGGTCATGAATTTCGCCCTCAAAATTCGCAAACTGCCCATCAAGAAAGCATTTTGCCTAATATTTAGTCACCGACGCCAGAATCCAGCCCTGTGTCAACCTACGCTCAGCCTAGCCAATTGAGCCCCCCGCGCGAAAGTGATCTTTCAACTTCGAAACATAGAATCCACCAGAACTCTTGCGGGGGAGAGCACATGAAAAAGATTGAAGCCATCATCAAACCGTTCAAACTGGACGAAGTGAAAGAGGCGCTTCAGGACATTGGCGTGCAAGGCCTGTCCGTTATCGAAGTCAAAGGCTTTGGCCGTCAGAAAGGCCACACCGAACTGTATCGCGGCGCCGAATATGTCGTGGACTTCCTGCCCAAGGTGAAAATCGAAGTCGTGCTGCCCGCCGATCAGGTTGACGGCGCCATCGAAGCCATCGTCGAGGCCGCCAAGACCGACAAGATCGGTGACGGCAAGATTTTCGTCTCGACCGTCGAACAAGCCATTCGCATCCGCACCGGTGAAGCCGGTCAGGACGCGCTGTAAACACCACGAACACCCAAGATATCTAAAAGAGGGAACCAGAAATGAGCGTTAAAGACGTACTCAAGCAAATCAAGGAAGACGACATTGCCTATGTCGACATCCGTTTCACCGACGTTCGCGGCAAATTGCAGCACGTGACGGTCGATTGCGACCTGGTCGACGAAGACTTCCTGGAAGAAGGCTTCATGTTCGACGGCTCCTCCATCGCTGGTTGGAAGTCGATCGAAAACTCGGACATGAAACTGATGCCCGACACCGACAGCGCCTATATCGACCCGTTCTATGCGGAAAAAACGCTGTGCGTGCACTGCTCGATTGTCGAACCCGACACCGGCGAAGCCTATTCGCGCGACCCGCGCGGCACCGCGCAAAAGGCCGAAGCGTTCTTGAAAGCGTCGGGCATTGGTGACGTGGCCTATATGGGCCCCGAAGCCGAATTCTTCCTGTTTGACGACGTGCGTTTCCAGGTTGCCATCAACAAGGTCTCCTATCAGGTCGACGCCATCGACGCGTCCTGGAACACCGATACCGAATACGAAATGGGCAACTCGGGCCACCGTCCCGGCGTCAAAGGCGGCTATTTCCCCGTCAACCCGATCGACGACGCCCAGGATATCCGCGGCGAAATGCTGTCGACCATGAAGCAGATCGGCATGAAAACCGACAAGCACCACCACGAGGTGGCCTCGTGCCAGCACGAGCTGGGCTTGATCTTTGATAGCCTGACCAAACAGGCCGACGAGCTGCAGAAATACAAGTACATCATCCACAACGTGGCACATGCTTACGGCAAAACGGCGACCTTCATGCCGAAACCGATCGCAGGTGACAACGGCACCGGCATGCACGTGAACATGTCGATCTGGAAAGATGGCAAGCCGCTGTTTGCGGGCGACAAATACGCCGACCTGTCGCAAGAAGCGCTGTATTTCATCGGTGGTGTGCTGAAACACGCCAAAACGCTGAATGCCTTTACCAACCCGTCGACCAACTCCTACAAGCGTCTGATCCCGGGCTTTGAAGCCCCGGTTCTGCGTGCCTATTCGGCCCGTAACCGGTCGGGTTGCGTGCGGATCCCGTGGACCGAAAGCCCCAAAGCCAAGCGCGTTGAGGCCCGTTTCCCCGATCCCGCAGCGAACCCCTATCTGTGCTTCGCCGCGCTGCTGATGGCTGGCCTTGACGGTATCAAGAACAAGATCGACCCGGGCCCCGCGCAGGACAAGAACCTGTACGACCTGCCGGCTGAAGAGCTGGAAGGCATCCCGACGGTTTGCGCATCCTTGCGCGAAGCTCTGGATAGCCTGGCCGCAGATCATGACTTCCTGCTGGCTGGTGACGTGTTCACCAAAGACCAGATCGAAGGGTACATGGAACTGAAGTGGGAAGAGGTTTACGCCTATGAACACACCCCGCACCCGGTGGAATTCCAGCTGTATTACAGCTGCTAACTCCCCACCTAGCGGAAACAATCAGGGCGTCCCATTGCGGGGCGCCCTTTTCAATTGTGGCGAAACCGGCACCACAATTCACGTTTTTTGCCCCACTGTTTCCAAATCGCGACCGCATTGGCCCGCCATTGTTGTGCCTACAGAGACAATAGTCCGTGAGGCAGAGACAATGAGCACCTATACAAGCATCAAGCAAACATCGCTGTTCCGTCTGCAATCGCAGATGGCCGAACACCGCCTGGTTCAGGCCTTTCGCCAGACCGGTTGGTTGGGCCACAGCAGCGCGCCACGACGCGCCGCAGGCCAGGTGACGCGCATTCGCCATTGGCAGGACGGCGGTTTCGTCTCTCTGCCGCTGGGTGCCTGAGGTTGCGACCATGGCCCAGCCCCAGATCACCGCGACACTTCTGTTCACCATCCTGCCCAACCTGGACCTGTCCAGCCTGGCGCGACGCATAAATGCGCGTATGCCTGGCCTGGACCTGACCCCAGCGCAGGATGGACAGGCTGAACCGACCCGCGCGCGGCAGACATCGCGGCAGACATCTGGGCTGACATCGGGGCTGACATCTGGCAAGGCTGAGGTCACGATCACAACCAGCCCGGCCCCGCTGGGCGCCGAGGCATTTTGTGGCGCAATCACGCCAGACACCCCCGCCGCGACCCGCGCCGCCCTGATCGGAATTGTTGGGCGTCACGGGGGCTGGGTGCGGTTCGCGATCCAGGCCACAGGGCCCGCAGACCCCACCGACACCGCGAAAACCGTACGGCTTCAACTGCGCCTGGCCCATGCCTGCGCCGCCGAACTGGCCCGCCTGCATCCGCCCCTGGCGCTGCACTGGGGCCCGACCAATCGCTTGATGCAACGCGCCGCGTTTGATCCCATGGTCGAAGACGACGCTCCGATCGCGCTGTTTCTGGCGGCCAGCGACGAAATCACCGGCCAACGCCGCCTGCCTGGGCTGCGCATCCACGGCGCCCAGCCCTGGTTGGGCCTGGATTTGCACGCGCAACTGGGCGCCCTGCCCCGCGAGGTCGTGCGCCACGCCGCGCTGGCCTTTGTCAAAGCCGCGCGCGCCAGTGCCGCAGTCGTGGATGGCCAAAGCTTCCACCACGCCGGTCAGAGCTTTCGCATCGCGCACGCGGCGGATACGGATCGGATTGATCTGATCCCCGCCGCGCAAACGCCCTTGGTCGCAGCCCCGCACCCACGTGCGTTGGATATGCTCAGAACGCGGGCAACGGCCTAATCCCCGTCCGCTGGCCAAGCAGCCAGAATACGGCTGGCCATCAGGTCTGCGCTGCCCGTCCGCCATCCCCCGTCACCGCCTTCGACATAGGTCACAAAACGGAACCCTGTTGTGCCCAAAAGGCTTTGGCTGGCGATCTCGTCAGGCCAGATCACCACCCGGCCATAGCTTTCGCGCTGAGGAAAGCGGGCCTCAGGCAAGGCGTCATGGATCAGCTCTGTGCAGTACAGCGGCGCACCGTTGTCCAGCCGGAAACTCTGATCAAACGGGCGACCCAGCTGGGCCAGCAGGTGCAGCACGACCGCACGCTTGCGCGCCGTGCTGACGCGCTCCAGCCGGAACAGCGCCGCCGCATCGGCCTCTAACAGATCGCTGCGATGGGACAGATGCACACCTTCATCCAGCGCCTCGATTGCCACCGATCCCTGGCGCAGCATGGCATGGTGCGGCGTCACCGCCGGATGGTCCCACAGGCCCAGCGCGCGCATTTCTCCCTCGCCCCCCAGAAACAGCGCGCTGTGGCCAAAGAACCCATCGCCCCCCGCACCTGACAGGCGCGAATGGTTGGACATCAGGATCAGGTCCAACACCTGCGCCTGGTCAATCAGATGGTCCTGCGCGCCGGTCTGATCCTCCAGATAGGAGGGGCGCAGCTTTACGGCGCGTGTCGCCGGTACAATCCACAGAGATGTGGCCTCGGCCATCTCGACCACAGCCAGAGGCCAGTGATCCTGACTGGCGCAACAGGTGGCCAGCGTGCCAGGATCCGGCACCGGCACCGGATCAATCGGCGCAAGCGGCTTTTCGGCACAGCCTGCAAGACACAGCAGACAGATCAACATGTGACGCATCCTCAGCCCTCCAGAACACGGCGATCTTCGACGCTGAGCGCGTCAAAGGGTACCACGAAAGTATGGATCGAAAAGATCACCGCCCGCGTGTGGTGCAGCCGCAACATGCCCTGACGTTCCACCCGCATCCATTTGGGCCCGTCGACATACAGGCTGCGCTGGTCTTGTTCGGTGCGCGGTTGGTGCAATTCAGGGTCGCCATAGGTCAGGAAATTCGCCCGCCACATCGGGCGATCCACCTGAATACCGTCAAACAACCGCTGGACGCGCTTGGCCAGGTCGGCGGTATAGACGGCCACCGGCACATGGATCATCGTCATTGGTTTCATGAATTTCTGCGCCAGGGTCCAGCTTGCGGGAAAACACAACAGCGCGCCGGTCAGCACATGTTCGTCGCCATGTTTCTCCATGATCACAAGGTCTTCCTGCACCAAAGCACCACAGGTTTGCAGTGGCTGGTCCCGGTCAATGGGCACAATACGCCCGTCCGGGCAGGTGACATGATCGCCCGCAACCGTAAACGCGGGATGCAGCGCCAGGTCCTCCAGCACACGTTGTAACAGTTCATCCGCCGCCGGGCGCGCGCTGTCGTCCAGACGCAGAACCGCGGCGCCCTTGTCGGCAATCAACCCGGCGCGATGCGCCATTTGCGCCCCATAGGCGTCGTCCACCAACAGCCATCCGCCCGGTGGGATAGGGTTCAGACCGGGCAAACGGCGCAGACGGTCTTCGGCCCAGGGCTTGATCGGCAGGCTGGTTTGGCAAATCTCGACCATGGCTTTCCTCACTCCCGCTGGCTCAAACCCGACACTGGAGCGGCGCATTTGGGAAAGCAAGCCGCATGTCATGCCCTCGCGTCAACCTGACACAGGGAGGAAAACCAAGACGGACCATGCCCGCAAGAGACGCAAGGCGTTGGCATCATCCCCGGCGGGAAATGGATCGAAACGCAGCTGCTGTCCTTGGATCAGCGGACAAATTCACCACGCCAGATCGAACCGGGCCAGGATGCCATAGTGGTCCGAGCCCAGCCGCGGCAGCCGCTGGGTATCGCCCTGGCCTGAGACCAGTACATGGTCGATCGGCACCCGCAGCCAGCCATCAAACTTGATCAGGCTGACATGCGCCCGCCCGATCCGGCGCGTGTTGGTGGCCTGTTCGAACTGCCCCATCAGGTGGGACCAGGGCACCATGTTGAAATCGCCCCCGATCACCATGGGCCCGTCCAGCGCCTGCAACAGCGGCAACAGGCGTGCAGCCTGACTGGTCTGGTTATGCGGCCAGGGCCAATGCAGGTGGATCGATACGGCCCAGACCTTGCCCTGTGGCGTCGACACCTGCATGGCGGCCAGACCATAGTGTTGCGCACAGAACCCGGTGCCCGGCACCACCGGCCAGCGTGACGCCACGGCGACACCGCCGATGGTTTCAAACGGGCAGAATTGCCGCGAGGGATAGGCATCGCCCAACGTGTCGAACACCGCCAGGTTCACGCCACTGACCTCCTGCAAGGTCACGAAGTCGGGATTGTGGATCAGGATATCGTCGCCCAGACGCGGCGGGCTGGGCATGCGGAACAGCATGTTCTTCTGATACAGGCTCAGGCTGGCCACAGGCATCGCAGCGGCACTGCCCATCGCCCACAGGATCGGGGCAACGGCCACTGCGGCCGCGCCAACCGTAACCACCGCCGCCAGACGCAGGCGATAGGCCAGCAAAAACACGCCAAGCCCCGCCAAAACCGCAGAGATGTAAGGCCGGGCCACCGCCAACGAATCCCCGGCCGGGTGCCAGGCGCCCAGATAGCCACCGCCAAGGACCACAAGCCCCGCCAAGGTCGCGGATATGACAAGCCGTTTCATCATGGCGCGATCTTACCGCCAAACCTGGAACAGTGAAACGCGCTTCACCTGTGTGTGAGCGACCGCCCGCCGACCTTGCGCGAACTCCCGCCGCCCCCCTATCTGTGGGACAACACGAAATTCGGAGCGCATCATGAGAACCGACAAGATTACCTTCACGGGCCACGATGGCTCGACCCTGGCCGCCCGCCTGGACCTGCCCGACGGGCCGCATCTGGCGACCGCCTTGTTTGCCCACTGTTTTACCTGTTCCAAGGACATTCTGCCCGCACGGCGCATCGCCGCGCGTCTGGCCGGGGCTGGCATTGCGGTGCTGCGGTTTGATTTTACCGGGCTGGGCCATTCGGACGGGGAATTCGAGAACACGACATTCACCTCGAATGTTCAGGACCTGAAAGCGGCCTGCGCGGCGCTGAGCGCCAGGGGCATGGCCCCGACCCTGCTGATCGGCCACAGCCTGGGCGGCGCGGCGGTTCTGAAAGCCGCCGCCGACATGGATCAGGTCAAAGCCGTCGTCACGCTGGGCGCGCCCTTTGCCCCCAACCACGTCGCCCACAATTTTGCCGACAAGCTGGACGACATCATGCGCGATGGTGTTGCCGAGGTTAACCTGGGCGGGCGCCCCTTTCGCATCGGCAAGGATTTCCTTGACGATATTGCGGCAGCCGAACTGACCCCGGCGATTGCCCACCTGAACGCCGCCCTTTTGGTCATGCATGCGCCGCTGGACAGCGTGGTCGGCATCGAAAATGCACAGGACATTTTTGTCACCGCCCGCCATCCGAAAAGTTTTGTCACGCTGGATGATGCCGATCACCTGTTGTCACGGGGCGAAGACGCGGAATATGCCGCCGGTGTCATCACCGCCTGGGCGACGCGGTATCTGGACCTGTCCCCCCCCGCTCCGCCCCCCGGTGCCCCCGAAGGCATCGTCCGCGTGACCGAGGCCGACCCGAATGGGTTTTTGCAAGACGTGACCTCGGGCCCGTTCCATCATGCGTTGGCAGATGAACCGCTGGCCTATGGCGGCACCAACAAGGGCATGTCACCTTACGGCTTTGTCGCCTCAGGGCTGGGGGCTTGTACCTCCATGACCATTCGCATGTATGCGCGGCGCAAGAACTGGCCGCTGGACCATGTGCGTGTGGATGTCAGCCATGACAAGGTCCACGCACAGGACGCGGAAACCGGCCAGACCGCCAAGATCGACACGTTCAGCCGCGACATTCACCTGACGGGCGACCTCAGCGACGATCAACGCCAACGTCTGCTGGAAATCGCCGACAGATGCCCGGTCCACAAGACCCTGGAACAGTCCAGCCGGATCGAAACCCGGCTGGCCTGACGGATGGAACGCGCCTTTTCCCTTGACCTTGGCGCGTCGCCCGTCAAAAACCCCTGCATGAGCACAGGACGTTTGACGATTGATCTCGATGCGCTGACCGCCAACTGGCGTGCATTGGATGGTATGAGTGGTGAGGCCGTTCAGACGGCGGCCGTCGTAAAGGCGGACGCCTATGGGTTGGGTGTGGCCAAGGTTGGCCGCGCGCTGGCCGCTGCTGGTGCGCGCCGGTTCTTTGTCGCCGCCGCCGAAGAAGGGGCCGCCCTGCGCGAAGCGCTGGGGCCGGGGCCGGAAATCAGCCTGTTTTCCGGTCACATGTCCGGGGACACCGACATGATCCACGACCTGCATCTGGTGCCCATTCTGAATTCGATGGACCAGCTGACCCGCCATTTCGAGGCCCTGCCTGGCCACCCGTTCGGCGTGCAGCTTGATACCGGCATGAACCGTCTGGGCATGGAGCCCGGCGAATGGGGCGCAATCGCCCCCATTGCCCTGGCTCAGGGCCCCACCTTGATCATGAGCCACCTGGCCTGCGCCGATGAACCTGATCACGCAATGAACGCCCGGCAACTGGCCGCGTTTCACGAGATGACAGACGGCATTGACGTGCCCCGTTCGCTGGCCGCCACCGGGGGCATCCTGCTGGGGCCGGATTACCATTTCGACCTGACCCGCCCGGGCATCGGGCTGTATGGGGGTGCCCCTTACGAGGACGCCGCCATGGTCGCCCACCTGGACCTGCCGGTAATCCAGATCCGCGACATCGCCATTGGCGAAACCGTCGGCTACTCCAATACTTGGGAGGCCGAGCGCCCCTCGCGCATTGCCACGCTGTCCGGCGGCTATGCGGACGGGTTACAGCGCCATATCTCGAACCAGGCGGTTCTGTTTCACGATGACATCCCCTGCCCCATCGTCGGGCGCGTGTCGATGGATCTGATCGGGGTCGACGTGACCCACCTGCGCGAAAGACCCAAGGCGCTGACCATCCTGGGCGACCATCAGAGCGTCGATGATCTGGCCAATGTGGCTGGCACCATCGGTTATGAAATCCTGACCCAACTTGGCGCGCGTTACACGCGGCGCTACGCGAGGGGGCGCCAGTGATCGTGATAGCGCCTCTGGCCGCGCTTGGGCGCTGGGTGCTGGCCTCGCTGGCCGGGATTGGTCGCGTGATGCTGTTTGCGCTGGACGCGATCAGTCACATCCTGCGCCCGCCGTTCTATCCACGTGAATTCCTGAACGCGCTGATGAATGTCGGCTGGTTCAGCCTGCCGGTCGTCGGCCTGACCGCTATTTTCACCGGCGGCGCGCTGGCCTTGCAGATCTATGCTGGTGGTCAGCGGTTCTCGGCCGAGGCCGTGGTGCCCCAAATCGTCGCCATCGGCATGGTGCGCGAACTGGGTCCCGTGCTGGTTGGCCTGATGGTGGCCGCGCGCGTGACCTCCAGCATTGCCGCCGAAATCGCCACCATGAAGGTGACCGAACAGATCGACGCGCTGATCACCCTGTCGACTCACCCGATGAAATACCTGACCGCGCCGCGCGTTTTGGCTGGCCTGATCGTCGTGCCTGCTCTGGTGGGTGTGGGCGACATCATCGGCATCTATGGCGGCTTTCTGGTTGGCACCCGCCAGTTGGGCTTTGCCCCCGGCACCTATATCCAGAACACCTGGAATTTCCTGGAACAGGCCGATATCGTGTCGTCCCTGATCAAGGGCTGCGTCTTTGGCTTTATCGCCACGATCATGGGCTGTTATCACGGCATGAATTCAGGCCGCGGCGCCCAGGGCGTGGGCCGCGCCACCAAGACCTCGGTCGCCGCCGCCGCCATCATGATCCTGTCCGCCAACTTCCTTCTCACAAATCTGTTTTTCACATCATGATAGAGCTGCGCGACGTCCATAAAAGTTTTGGCCCCAAGAAGGTGCTGCAAGGGGTGAACCTGACCGTCCCGCGCGGCGAAAGCATGGTGGTGATCGGTGGCTCCGGCACCGGGAAATCGGTGCTGTTGAAGTGCATCCTGGGGCTGATGACGCCCGACGCAGGCACGATCCTGCTGGACGGTGAAGACGTGGCGCGCGCCGAACGTGACGCCTTTCTGGCCCGCTTTGGCATGTTGTTTCAGGGTGCCGCTCTGTTTGACAGCCTGCCAGTCTGGCAAAACGTCGCCTTTCGCCTGCTGCGCGGATCATTGGCCCGGCCCCGCGCCGAGGCCCGCGAGATCGCCATCGAAAAACTGCGCCGCGTCGGGTTGACCCCGGATGTCGCCGACCTTTTGCCCGCCGAATTGTCAGGCGGCATGCAAAAACGCGTCGGCCTGGCCCGTGCCATTGCGGCCGAACCCGAGATCATCTTTTTCGATGAACCCACCACCGGGCTGGACCCGATCATGGCGGGCGTCATCAACGAATTGATCCGCGAAATCGTGGTGGAAATGGGCGCGACCGCCATGACCATCACCCATGACATGTCATCGGTGCGCGCGATTTCCGACAAGGTCGCGATGCTGCACCAAGGCGTGATCCAGTGGACCGGGCCGGTGGCAGATATGGACAACAGCGGCGATCCTTACGTGCATCAGTTCATCCATGGGCTGGCCGAAGGGCCGATTGAGGCCGTTCGCTGAGGCTTTGCCCCCCCAGAGGAAACAGTCAGCAATTCTCGCCCATACTGAACACATCTTTCCGTATTAACCATATGCGCCTTTCCGCCTACACCGGTCAGACTGCGTCAGCCCATTGATTTCGCGAATTGATTTCATTGTGTGTTCGGGTTGGCTTTGGTGGGGGAAGTCATATGTCTGCGCAATCGCTTGGCCTGATGGGCCATGGTCAAAACCTTTTTCAACGCATTTCATTGGTCCTGATTGGCCTGCTGGCCGGTGTTCTGATCGCCGCATCTATCGGCGCCACGCTGGGCATGATGCCCTGGCTGGAATTCACCGCCCGTTTCGGTGATCTGGACGTTGCAAACGCCGGTGTGATTGCCCAACTGGGGTTCACCGCCTTTGTCACCTCCTTGCTGTTCTTCTTGCCTGCAAACGCCCGCATGTTGCGGCTGGAAGGCTCGCATCGCGATTTCAACCTGCGTATGGAAGACGTGCAACGCGCCTATCGCGCCGCCCATGAGGAAGACCGTAAAAAGCTGTTCAAGATCGGGTCGGAATTTGACGCCGTGCGCGAACGCATTGCGCATCTGCGCGACCATCCCGACCTTGGTGCATTGGAGCCCGAGGTGCTGGAATTGGCCGCCCAGATGAGCTTCGAAAGTCGTGATCTGGCACAGATCTATTCGGATGAAAAAGTCAGCCGTGCCAAAGGCTTCCTGAAACAACGTCAGGAAGAGCTCGACCAGTTTCAGGAAAACCTGGCGCTGGCAAACAGCACGGTCGGCGACATGCGCCGTTGGATGTTGCAACTGGACACCGAAGAAACCGTCGCCAAGGGCCAGATGGAGGTTCTGGAAAAGGACCTGATGGAGCTGTTGCCCAAGCTGGGCTACGAGCTGGGCTTTGAGGAACGTCCTGTGCAGGATGCGACCGTGGTACCACTGGCCGCCCAACGTGGGAAAACAGCGGAAAAACAGGAAGCTCACTGAAAGAATGGCAATTTGGGGCATACCACCCTAGATCAGGACCATGATCGTTTTGCGTTACCTCAACCTCGCCCTTCTTGTTGCCTTCCCGGTCGCCTGGTTCGCGCCCCTGCTGCGCGCGGGGATTGCACTGCCGCTGTTTGGGCTAAAGGACATCAGCGTCATTTCAGGCCTTCAGGCGCTGTGGGAGACCGATGTCCTGCTGGCCCTGCTGGTCACGTTTTTCGCCATCTTCGCGCCGCTGCTGAAAACGCTTGGGCTTGCGCTGATCCAATTCGGCCTGATGCGCCGCAAGGTGCTGCCGGTGCTGAATGGCCTGGGAAAACTGGCCATGGCCGACGTATTCCTGATCGCCCTGTATATCGTGGTGGTCAAAGGCGTTGGGCTGGCCAAGGTGGAAACCGCCTGGGGGCTTTACCTGTTTTCGACCTGCATCCTGACCTCAATTGCGATCAGCCATCTGACCAGCAAAGGCAGCCGAGCGGCCCGAAACTTTTGACGGGTTTCAGACCGGTTTCCTGAAAAGAAAACGGCGCCGTCGTGCTTGATGCACTCCTGCGTTTCAGGCACAAACGGCCCATGGCAAAAACAAAGAATTTCACCTGCAACGCCTGCGGCGCGACATCTTCAAAGTGGTCCGGGCGCTGTGACGCCTGCGGCGCGTGGAACACGATCGTCGAAGAGGTGCCCCTGTCCGCCGGCCCGGCCTCAAAAACCCTGGGCGGAAAACGGGGATCAAACCTGGCGCTGGTCGACCTGGCAACCGAAGAAGCCCCCCCGCCCCGCACAACCAGCGGTGTGGCGGAACTGGACCGGGTGTTGGGTGGCGGGCTTGTGCCTTCCTCGGCCGTTCTGGTGGGCGGTGACCCCGGCATCGGCAAGTCGACCTTGTTGTTGCAAGCGGCCGCGCAGTTCGCCAACCGCGGGCTGAAAGTCGTCTATGTGTCGGGCGAAGAAGCCACCGCGCAGGTGCGTATGCGCGCCCAACGGCTGGGGCTTGAGAAAGCGCCGGTCAAACTGGCCTGTGAAACCAATCTGCGCGACATCCTGACCACCTTGGACGCCGAAAAACCCGATCTGGTGGTGATCGATTCGATTCAAACCATGTGGGCCGACAATGTCGAAAGCGCACCGGGATCGGTCAGCCAGGTGCGCAGCGCCGCGCACGAGCTGACAATGTTTGCAAAACGCAAAGGCATCGCCGTGATCCTGGTCGGTCATGTCACCAAGGACGGCCAGATCGCAGGCCCGCGCGTTATCGAACACATGGTCGACACGGTGCTTTATTTCGAAGGCGAACGCGGCCACCAGTTCCGCATCCTGCGCGCTGTGAAAAACCGCTTTGGCCCCGCCGACGAAATCGGCGTGTTTGAAATGACCGGCACGGGGCTTGCCGAGGTTCTGAACCCCTCGGCCCTGTTCCTGTCGGACCGCGAAGACCCCGCGCCGGGCAGCGTCGTATTCGCAGGCATCGAAGGCACGCGCCCCGTGTTGGTCGAATTGCAAGCGCTGGTCGCCCCCAGCCCGCTGTCGCAACCGCGCCGATCGGTGCTGGGATGGGACAGCGGACGCCTGGCGATGATTCTGGCCGTGCTAGAGGCGCGATGTGGCATTCCTTTCACAGGCTTGGACGTCTATCTTAATGTCGCGGGCGGCATGAAGATTTCCGAACCTGCCGCCGATCTGGCTGTTGCGGCGGCGCTACTTTCGGCCCGCGAAGACGCCGCGATTCCGAAAGAGACTGTGGTTTTCGGCGAAATCAGCCTATCAGGGGCCCTGCGCCCGGTGGGTCAGACAGAAAACCGCTTGAAAGAAGCGCAAAAACTTGGTTTCTCCGCAGCTATTGCGCCAACGCGCAGCAAAATTGGAACGAACCCGGGAATTTCTGTCAAAGAAATGCCGGATTTGGCCGGTTTTGTCGGAGACATATTCGGGGCCGGTTAGAGCCCGTTCGAAGAGGTAGAAAGCATGGAATCGTTCACGATCATCGACGGCGTCGTCGCGGCAGTCGTTCTGGTATCAGCCATCCTGGCCTATTCGCGCGGCTTTGTGCGCGAGGGCATGTCGATTGCCGGCTGGATCGTTGCCGCTATCCTGGCCTATATTTTCGCCCCCAAGGCGGTGCCTTTGGTAAAAGAAATTCCGGTGGTCAGCGACTTCTTCGCCGACAGCTGCGAATTGTCCGTCATCGCCGCCTTTGCGGCCGTGTTTGCCCTGGCGTTGGTGGTCGTGTCGATCTTTACGCCGTTGTTTTCCTCGGCGGTGCAACGCTCGGCCTTGGGCGGCATTGATCAGGCGCTTGGCTTTGTCTTCGGGGTCGCGCGCGGCATCTTGTTGGTGGCGATTACGCTGGTGGTCTATGACCGCGTCGTGACCACGGATTCAATCCCGATGGTGGACGATTCACGCACCGCCAAAGTGTTCGCCCGCACCCAGGACAAGATCAACGAACAGATCCCCGCCGATGCGCCAGGCTGGATCGTTGAACGCTATGAGGCGCTGGTTTCGACCTGCAATCCGTAAGCCTCTGTAACATTCCGTTCACAAAGCATCGGCTCCACGTCGGTTCCGTGGTGACAGCAGCGATTTGACCCTCTAAGAGGGGGCCATCCAAGGACCTCGCTATCGGAGCTGCTGCCCATGCTGCCTGCCATGCCCCCCGCTCACCCTTTTGATGATGATAAATTGAAAGAGGAGTGCGGCGTGTTCGGCGTGATCGGCATGACCGACGCCGCAAACTTCGTGGCCCTGGGGCTGCACGCGCTGCAACACCGCGGCCAAGAGGCTGGCGGCATCGTCAGCCACGACCCCGAAGAAGGCTTCAACAGCGCCCGCCGCTTTGGTTATGTGCGCGACAATTTCACCTCGCAAAAGCTGATGGAAACGCTGCCCGGTCCGCTGGCTATCGGCCACGTGCGCTACTCCACCGCCGGATCAAAAGGCGCCGTCATCCGCGACGTTCAGCCGTTTTTTGGCGAATTTTCCATGGGCGGCGCGGCGATTGCCCACAATGGCAACATCACCAACGCCAATGCCCTGCGCAAGGAACTGATTGACCGCGGCTCGATCTTTCAAAGCTCGTCCGACAGTGAATGCATCATCCACCTGATGGCACGATCACTGCAACGCAACATCCCCGAGCGCATGGAAGATGCCCTGCGCCGGGTCGAAGGCGCGTTTTCCATTGTCGCCATGACCCGGACCAAAATGATGGGTGTGCGCGACCCGTTGGGCGTGCGCCCGCTGGTTCTGGGCCAACTGGGTGACGGCTGGGTGCTAAGCTCGGAAACCTGTGCGCTGGACATCATCGGCGCGCAATTCGTGCGGGACATCGAACCTGGCGAGATGGTCGTCATCTCGAAAACCGGGGTCGAAAGCCACTATCCGTTCCGCCCGGTGCCGTCCCGTTTCTGCATCTTCGAACATGTCTATTTTTCGCGCCCGGATTCGATCCTGGGCGGGCGTTCTGTCTATGAAACCCGCCGCCAGATCGGCGTGGAACTGGCCCGCGAAAACCCCGTTGACGCCGACCTGGTCTGCCCAGTCCCAGATTCAGGCACCCCCGCAGCAATCGGGTTCAGCCAGGAAAGCGGTATTCCCTATGCGATGGGCATCATCCGCAACCAGTACATGGGCCGCACATTCATTGAACCGACCGAGCACATCCGCAACATGGGCGTGCGCCTGAAGCTGAACGTGAACCGTGCGCTGATCAAGGGCAAGCGGGTCATCCTGGTCGACGACAGCGTCGTGCGCGGCACCACCAGCCGCAAGATCAAGGACATGATCCTGGACGCCGGCGCGGCCGAGGTGCATTTCCGCATCGCGTCGCCCCCCACGGCCTGGCCGTGCTTCTATGGCGTCGACACGCCCCAGCGCGACAAGCTGCTGGCGGCAACGATGACCGAGGATCAGATGCGCGACCACCTGGCGGTCGACAGCCTCAAGTTCATCTCTCTGGACGGGTTGTACCGCGCGGTTGGTGAAGCCAAAGGCCGCAACAACGAATGCCCGCAGTATTGCGACGCTTGCTTCTCGGGGGAATACCCGGTCGCCCCGTCTGACATGATCGAAAAGGGCTTTGAAATGGAGGCGGCGCAATAAGCGCCGCCCCCGCCACAGGCTGACAGCTGGCCTATTGGTTCAACATCTGTTCGCTGGCTTCAAAATCCGCGCCGACGAAGTTCAGGCAGGTATCGGCGTATTTCATGCCGGTATACACATCAAGCACAGTAATCCTGACTTGCCGATGATACTGAAGCCGGGGGAGGTCGACATAGATTTCCCCCGGTGTATCAGGCAGTTGCGTCACGACGCGACTGCCGGTGTCCGTCACGATTTCAACCGTGCGGGGGCGGGCATTGTTGAAATAGACCTTTTCGGATTTGGCATAGCCATTCATGAAAATCAGGCGGCTGAAGGGTGGCGCACCATAGAAGGTCAGCGTGATCGTCTGGCCCTCGCCATAGCCGCGCACGCCTTCGCACCAGGCCGTGCGGTTGTCCCAATCCAACAGGTTGTCGGGGCCATAATCATTGCCCGCCTGCGGGGCCAAAGCCGAGCTGACACAATACTGAATGCTGTCGACATATTGGGTCGGCCCCAGTGTCGCACAAATCTCGGCCTGGGCCGCCCCCGCTGTGGCACAGAAAACGGCCAATGCAATCATCCGCCTTCGCCCTGATAATCTGGTCATCCCTCTCTCCTCAATCTCTGGTTTCACTTAACCGTACCAACGACGATCCAGTGATTTCCGTCGTCGTAACGATAGACATAGCCATCATGGACCGCGCCTTCGGACGAGATCACGGCGCGGCGGCCTGCAACACAGTTTTCGTACCGGCCCCCGGTGGTGTCGCAAGCATAACTGATCATGACCCCGCCATACAGAAGCGTGAAACTGCCTTGAAAGCCGCAAATGAACGGGCCCTTCTTGGCAAAAAGGCTATGCCCGCCGCCAAGACCCAGGGTATAGCCAGAGACCCATCCCTCGGCGGCCACGCTGCTGTCCAGACAGGGGTGCGGACCGGGCGGCATGATGTCAGGCGCCTGGGCGACCTCGGGCTGATCCGGCTCAGCGGGGACCGGGTCCGGCACCGGAGCGGTATCGGCCAAGCCCTGCGCCGCATTCAGGTTGCGCCCGACAATCTGGATCGCCTCGTCGATAATGTCGCGCGTCCCGGTGCATTCGGTCAGTTGCCGCGCATTCACAAAGCCCTGGCGGGCCTCGGAATAGGCCGCAACCGCGCCCTCATAGTCGCCCGCCCGGAAGGCCGCCTGCCCCTCTTCGTGGCGCTTCTTGGCCGCGCCATAGAGGTCGTACACCCGATCTTCGCGCGCCCGCGCAAGGCGCAGCGCCTCGACCAACGCGGCGTGGCCTTCGGTGTCATCAGCCAGCCCGGCCAGTTCCTGTTCGGCGTTGGCAAAATCACACAACCCGATCACCGTGCGCACATAGTCCAGCGAGATGCTGGTCGTGATGCGGTCCCAGTTTCGATCCGTCATCGCGATGGCCTCGTCCAGTGTCGCCTGGTTGCGGTCACAAGCGCTTGTCTGGCGGGCCTGTTGCAACAGGCCCCGCGCAGTATGGAAGGTCAGGCCGGCGTTGCCCTCATCCCCGGCCTCCAACAACGCTTTGGCATCACGCGCAAGGCTGCGGGCGTCGTCATACAGGGCGCGCACCTGATCTTCCCGCGCTGTTGCAGCCGCAAGCGCGGCCTCCAGTGCGGGCCTGTCGGGGTCCGTGGCCGACATGGCGGCCAAGGCCACACGCGCATCGCGGAAATTGCAGTCCTCAATCAGAGCGCGGATGCGATCCGGCGCGCCCCCCGTTTCCGGCAGACACACCCCACCCTGGCAGGTGCCGAAATCGCAGGCCAAGCCGGTGTCCTGGCAACAGGGCTGGCCGAAGCCGCCACAATCCTCGCAAATGCCGGAAACACCGCCCGTCGTCGTCGGGGCCAGCACCCCGAACCGGCAAAACGGTGCGCCCGCCCCCTCGCAAGCGGCAAAGCCGACATGGCCGCAGGCACGCAGGGGGTCCTCGACCTGCTGTGCACAGATCACGCGACCATCTGACAAGGCAATCGGGCGATTGCCCCAACTCGGAAGGGAACACTCCGGTGCCCCAGTCGGCCCCTCGCACGCCATCTGCCCCGGCATACCGCAACTGACACACAGGTCCAGCCCGACATTGCAGACACCTTCCAAACAAGCGGTATCGGCAGGACAGCGCCCGCCAAATTCGCCATCCTCAATGATCTGCGCCTGCGCCAGATTGGCAAACCCAATCGTCAGCCACAAGATAAGAACCGCTCTGAAACCGCGCATGTCATTTCCCCCGTTTGTTGTGACAAGCCTATCGCCGCCAGAGATTTTGTCCTTGCGCCATATCAATCCAATCGCCGCCGCAGATGCGTTGGCTTCAGCGGGATTGCGCTTAAAATGCTGCGTCGCGGCAAAACCCCGCCGATATACCTGTGCTGCCAGGCGCGCCCTTTTCAGGCCCTCCAGCGGCTGATATCTGCGCCCCTTCGTTTGACCCCAGAGGGCACTGCCATGGCCACGAATACGCCTGAAACACCTGAAAATGTTGCCACCGAGGCGACCCAAACCGCACAGCTCAGCCTGTCGCGGCTGATGCTGATCGGCACCTCGGGGCCGGATCAACAGATGTCGGCCCTGGTGCGCCTGTCGGGCGGACGCATCGTCAAGGTGGCGGCGGGCGACCGTGTCGATGGGGGCAAGGTGCAATTCGTCGCACCAGGCCGCATGGCCCTGGCCCGGCGCGGTCGGATCGAAATTCTGACCCTGCCCGGCGGCTAGAGCCCGTCCAACACCGCCAGAACTGCGCCAATATCCACCCGATAAGCATAGTTGTACCTGCCCGCCAGCTTGCGCGGCACCTGCGCCAGTTGGGCCGGAATCGGCACGTCATCCGTTTGCGGGGCGGCCAGAATATGCTGTGTCATGCCCAGGTTGGCACAGGCCATGTCCAGCCAGGGTTCATGCACCGGTTCGGGGCGCAGTTCGACCACATCCGCGCCGGGCGCCAGGAAACACAGGTTCGCCAGCGCCGCGCCGCTGGGGCCGATCACCGCGCGTGCCTGCCCCATGGCCGCGATCTGTGCGGGCACGCTCATCCGTTGGGGATGCAGAATACGCACGCCACGCGCCACCAGCGCCCGTTCCAACGCCGGTTCATTCACCATGATCCGCCCGCTGTATCCGCGCCGCGACAGATACAGCACATCATCGCCCCCCGTGGGCCGCATGAAGCGCGCCACAAGGTGACGCACAAGCCCGTCGTTGCGATGCAGATAATGGTTCATGCTGGTCATCCAGATGACCTCGTCAAACTGGACTTTACTGGCGCGAAACGCAGGTCCTGCGATCAGTCCAGCCGCGCCCAATAGATCCCGTTGCCAGCGGGTCAAATGGGGCGTGAACGGCTTAAAACGCTTGCTCAGCCCCAGCCGGTCCAGTTCGGCCAGCCCGGTCATGGCATCAAACAGGAAATGCCCGTAATTCGCCCGCGCCCCGGGGCCCAGCCAGACCGCGCCACGTTTCAGGCGCAACGTCGGACCAGGCCGATCCTTGCGGCCGGGCGTTCCCGACAGGCTGACCGGCACCGATCCATCCGCCATCACCATGCGGCCTGTGCGCGCATGCCAGGTCGCCCCGCGCGCATAGCACAGCGCCACGTCGCCAACCGGCCCGGCAAGGGTGTCACGCGCGGGTTCGACTTGCTCGAACCCACCCGCCGCAGGGCTGTGCCCCTGCACCAGTCGCCGCGCCAGCCCGTCGACCTGCGCCAATAACGCCGCCTCCGGTTGGGGTGTTTTCATATGATCCGGCATGGTCGGCGTGCTCTCTTTCCCGGCCACTCGACCACCCTGCCCAGCGCAGGTCAACCCACCCGCGTCACCTTCGCGCTTGACGCCTGTGCGCTTCTGGACCAAACCCGGCCCATGAACACCGAGACCCAGAAAACCGCCCTGATCACAGGTGCCTCGCGTGGCCTTGGTGCCGCCTTGGCGCTGGCCCTTGCCCCCACCCATCACATCATCGCCGTGGGTCGCACCACTGGCGGGCTTGAGGACCTGGACGACAAGATCCAGGCGGCGGGCGGCAGCGCCACCCTGGCGCCGATGGATGTGACCGACCGCGATGCCATGGCGCATCTGTGTCGCGGCATTCATGACCGCTGGGGCAAATTGGACCTCTGGGCACATACGGCAATTCAGGGCCCCGCCCTGACGCCGACCCCGCATCTGGACGGCAAGGAATGGGACAAAGGTCTGGCAACCAACCTGGAAGCCGCCCGCGTGCTGATCACCTTTGTCGACCCGCTGTTGGGCCAGGATGGCACCGCGCTGTTCTTTGACGATGATCACGCTGGCCAGCCGTTCTTTGGCGGCTATGGCGCCACTAAGGCGGCACAAATGGCCCTGGTGCGCAGTTGGCAGGCCGAAAGCGCCAAGCTGGGCCCGAAGGTCGTGATCGCACGCCCGGCGCCGCTGGCCACAGCTCTGCGCGCCCGGTTCTTCCCGGGCGAAGATCGCACGTCCCTGGCCGCCCCAAAAGACGAAGCACAGCGTATTTTGGGCGACGCCGGACTGCTTTAAGCAGCCCGCGCGACGATCAGGCGCATCAGCCCCCCCGCACGGTGACAGTGCTGCAAACCCTGACGATCCTGCTTGGCAAATGACCCCGCCCCCTTTGGGCGATGGGGTGTTCCCACCTCGCCACAGAAAGTGGGGGGGCATTACCCAACGGGCGCGTCCCACGCTTGCCGCCCGCGCTTTGCTCGCCTATTGAGAGACAAGAGCAGCAAAAGGCGGCACCATGCGCATTCTCATCACCAATGACGACGGTATCAACGCCCCCGGCCTGAAGGTCGCCAAGGCCATCGCGGATCAGATCGCTGGCCCGGACGGCGAGGTCTGGACCGTCGCACCCGCATTCGAACAATCCGGCGTCGGGCACTGTATCAGCTACACCCACCCGTTCATGGTCGCCAAACAGGGCGTACGCCGATTTGCCGCCGAAGGCAGCCCGGCCGACTGCGTTCTGACCGCGATTTATGACGTAATGCCCGACCGCCCTGATCTGGTGATCTCAGGCGTGAACCGGGGCAACAACTCGGCCGAAAACACGCTGTATTCCGGCACCATCGGCGCGGCGATGGAGGCCGCGTTGCAAGACATTCCCGCCATCGCCATGTCGCAGTATTACGGCCCCGACAATGCCGACCTGAACGACCCGTTCGAGGCCGCCCTGACACATGGCGCCGCCATTGTGCGCCAGATCCTGGACAAGTCACCGACAGAGCAAAACGCCGATTACCGCCTGTTTTACAACGTGAATTTCCCGCCCCTGCCCGCCGCTGACGTCAAGGGCAGCCGGGTGACCACACAAGGCCGACGTGAAAACACCTTCTTTTCGGTCGAGCCGCACAGCTCGCCGTCAGGCCGCAACTTCCTGTGGATCAAGGGCGGCCCGCAACACGGGGCCTGCACGCCGGGGTCAGACGCCAGCGCGAACCTGGATGGCTTTATTTCGGTCACACCAATGCGCGCCGATCTGACCGCCCATGACGTCGCCTCCGGCCTGAAGGACCGCTGGGAATGAGTGGCACACCACAGGATACACGCCACACCGAAGGGACCGATGCGGAACGCAAGATGCAGTTCCTGTTCGCCCTGCGCTCGCATGGTGTCACCGACCAACGCGTTCTGACCGCTATGGAGCAGGTCGACCGTGCGCCCTTCATCAAGGGCCTGTTCGCTGAACGCGCCTATGAGGACATGCCGCTGCCCATCGCCTGTGGCCAGACCATTTCACAACCCTCAGTCGTCGGGCTGATGACCCAGGCGCTGAATGTGCAACCCCGCGACAAGGTGTTGGAAATTGGCACGGGGTCCGGCTATCAGGCCGCGATCCTGTCAAAACTGGCGCGCCGGGTCTATACGATCGACCGCCACCGCCGTCTGGTGCGCGAGGCGCGCGAGATTTTTGAAGCCTCCGACATGCACAATATCACCGCGATGACCGGCGATGGGTCGCGCGGATTGCCCGACCAGGCGCCATTTGACAAGATCATCGTCACCGCAGCCGCCGAGGACCCGCCCGGGCCCCTCTTGGCGCAACTGGCTGTTGGCGGTATCATGGTCGTGCCGGTGGGCCAGTCGGACGCAGTGCAAAGCCTGATCAAGGTGACGCGCCACGACACAGGATATGACTATGAAGAACTGTTGCCAGTGCGCTTCGTGCCCCTTCTGGAAGGGCTGGGCCAAGACTAGGCCAGGACTAGGCCAGGACTAGGCCAGGGTGACAGACAGGTAACTGAGTGAACAAGCCCCACACAGAAGGGGCGCATATGAGGACCGAGCCATGCCATTTGCGACCACATCCAGAACGCCCCTGCGCCTCAGCCTGATGGGCAGCGCACTGGTGCTGCTGACCGCTTGCGACACCGGGTTTGACCTGGACATGCGCCGGTTTGGCGACGGGTTCAACACGACCCAGGCGGCGCAGGCGGCCACGGCCCCCCGCCCCAAACCGGACGCGCGCGGCATTATCTCGTATCCGAATTACCAGGTCGCGGTGGCCGAACGCGGCGACACGCTGACCACGCTGGCCGGGCGTATCGGCCTGCCGGTCACTGAACTGGCCCGTTTCAACGGCATCCCCGAAGACGCGCCTTTGCGGGCGAACGAATTGATCGCCCTGCCCCGTCGCGTTGCGGAACCGGCAACCGGCGTGATCCAGCCGTCCGATCAGATCGACATTACCAGCCTGGCAGGCGACGCCATCGACCGCGCAGGCCCCGCCAGCACCACGGCCCATGCCCCCGCCCAAACCGGCGAAGAACCGGTGCGCCACAAGGTCGCCCGGGGTGAAACCGCCTATTCGATCGCCCGCGCCTATGGCGTGTCGGTGCGCGCGCTGGCCGACTGGAACGGCTTGGGCTCGGCCCTGACCGTGCGCGAAGATCAGTACCTGTTGATCCCCGTCACTTCTGCGTCCCAGGAACCTGCCCGCAGTGCTGCGGTCTCAAGCCCAGGCGAAGGCACGTCGACCCCAACGCCGCCCTCGGCCGCACAACCCTTGCCTGACGAGACCCCGGCGGTGGCGGCCACACCCACCCCGGCCCCATCCAGCCCGGACATGAGCGACACGCGCACCGCCGCGTCGGCTGCGCGCATGATGCTGCCCGCAGATGGCAAGATCATTCGGGCCTTCAAGAAGGGATCGAGCGACGGCATCGACATTGCCGCCAGCGCAGGCAGCCGTGTGAACGCCGCTGCCGATGGCACCGTCGCCGCCATCACCCGCGACACCGAACAGGTGCCGATCTTGGTGGTGCGCCACCCGGACAACGTGCTGACGGTCTATGCCAATATCGCCGATATAACGGTGAAAAAGGGCGACCGGGTCAAACGGGGACAAAAGATCGCCACCGTGCGCGCGGGCGAACCTGCATTTTTGCATTTCCAGATCCGCGAAGGCACGACCTCGGTCGACCCGCTGCCGTACCTGAACTGATCCACGCAAGTCACAGACAGAAAACAAAAAACGCGCCGCAGGCTTAACCTGCGGCGCGTTTTTCTGTCCCCGGCGCATGCCGGTATCAGTCGCCCTTGGGTTTCTTGTCCAGGTGCTTGGCCAGTTTCGACGGCCCGGCCTTTTTGCGGTTCTTATACGGGTTCTGGTCGGCCTGGCTGCGCATGGTCAGGCGGATCGGCGTGCCCGGCATGTCAAAATCTTCGCGCAGCCCATTGACCAGATATCGGGTATAGCTGGCCGGCAGTTTTTCAGGATGCGAACACATCACGACGAACCCCGGCGGGCGGGTTTTCACCTGAGTCATATAGCGCATCTTGATCCGCTTGCCGCCCGGTGCGGGGGGCGGGTGCTGCTGCAACATCTCGATCAGCCAGCGGTTCAGCTGGGCCGTCGACACGCGGCGGTTCCAGACATCATGCGCCTTCATGACCGCCTCTTGCAGCCGGTCCAGCCCACGCCCTGTCTTGGCCGAAATTGTCACCAAAGGCGCGCCGCGCAGCTGAGGCAACAGGCGGTTGAATGCCTCTTTCAGCTGCTTCAGCTTGTCCTGCTTTTCGGTCTCGGCGTCCCATTTGTTGACCGCAACGACAACCGCACGCCCCTCGCGTTCGGCAAGGTCGGCGATGCGCAGATCCTGCTGTTCAAACGGAATTTCCGCGTCCAGCAGGACAATGACCACCTCGGCGAATTTCACCGCGCGCAACCCGTCCGAGACGGACAGCTTTTCCAGCTTTTCCTGGACCTTGGCCTTTTTGCGCATGCCGGCCGTGTCGAAAATGCGCGTCGGCACCTCGCCCCAGTCGAACCGCAGCGAAATCGAATCACGCGTGATCCCGGCTTCGGGGCCAGTCAGCAGGCGATCTTCGCCAACCAGTTTGTTGATCAGGGTCGATTTTCCCGCATTCGGGCGCCCCACGACGGCCACCTGCAAGGGCTTGGCTCTGGTCGGCACACGCGGCGCATCCGGGTCGCTGTCATCCACCGAGATATCGGTTTCGGGCGCATCTTCAGCGGCGCGGGCCTCGAATTCTTCGGAAATCGGGCGCAGGATCGACATCAGCTCGCCCATGCCTTCGCCATGTTCGGCGGAAATGCGCATGGGTTCGCCAAGGCCCAGCGAATAGGCCTCGATCACACCGGCATCTGCCGCCTTGCCCTCGGCCTTGTTGGCGCCAAGGATCACATGGGCGTTCTTTTTACGCAGGATTTCGGCGAAAACCTCGTCCGCAGGCAGAATGCCAGCGCGCGCGTCCACCAGGAACAGGCAGGCATCGGCCATTTCAACCGCACGTTCGGTCAGGCGGCGCATCCGGCCCTGAAGGCTTTCGTCCGTCGCCTCCTCCAGCCCTGCCGTGTCGATCACGGTAAAGCGCAGATCACCCAGCCGGGCCTCGCCTTCGCGCAGGTCACGGGTGACGCCGGGCTGGTCATCAACCAGCGCCAGGCGTTTGCCAACCAGACGGTTGAACAGGGTGGATTTGCCCACATTTGGGCGGCCCACGATGGCAAGCGTAAAGCTCATGTCGGACTCCGGATCACGTCAAGCGCCCCGCATACACGGGTTTTTGCCTTAGCGCAAAGCCAGAAGTTGCCCCTTGGCCGAGACAATATAGGCAACCCCGTTCACAATGATCGGTCGCGTGGCCGCACCGCCGGGAATGGCAACCTGGGCCAGCTCGGCGCCATCTTCGGGATTGAAGCCGCGCATCACCCCATCGGTGGAGGCAACCCACAGCCGACCACCGGCCAGAACCGGGCCATAGCTTGCAAAGATCGCCTTGCGACGGCGTATTTTTTCATTGGCAAAGTAGGGCAGCGGCACGCCCCAGATACGGTCGCCAGTGGCACTGTCAAGCCGCACCAATTCGCCCTGATCCGACACCAGAAAGACCGAGCCCCCCGCCACAGTCACGGCACTGGCGGCCCCTTCTTTGGCGGTCCACAGACGGGCGCCGCTGCTGGACATTGCCGCCAGACGGCCCGCTGTGGTGCCCGCATAGATCACGCCATCCACAATCACCGGTTCGCCCGCCAGATCGCTGATCGACGTATAGGCCCGCCCGCGGCGTTCCCCGCTGACCAGCGAGGACCAGACCCGCACACCGGATTTGCGCAGCGCGGCCAGAACCTCGCCCGAGGGGAACGGATACAACGCCAGGCGGTCGCTCAACGCCGGGCTGCCGGTGCCGACAATGCTGGTGATTTCCGGTGTGGTGGACAGTTGCCATTTCACACGGCCGGTTTCGGCGTCGATTGCCCAAGCCCGGTTGTCACGCGCGCCGACATGCACGATGCCATCGCGCACCGCAGGCGCACCGCTGATCGGGGCGTCAAGTTTCTGGGTCCACAGTGCGGCGCCCGTGGCCGGGTCCATCGCGGTGACGGTGCCAAAGCCGCTGGTCGCAAACAATGTGCCATTTGCATAGGCCAGGCCACCGCCCGATGCGTCCCCCGCGTCTGACGCCGGGGTCAGGTCGGCGCGCCACAGGGGGGCTCCCGTGGTCGAATGGGCCGCGACGCCGGACTGGCTGTCCATCGTATAAATGCGGCCATCGGCCAGGATGGGTTCGGCGGTGATGCGATATTTGCGGCTGTTGCCCGCGCCGATGCCCACGCTCCAGATCATCTGAGGAGTGGCCGACAGCGCAGGGTGCTGCACGTGGTGGGCAGAACTGCCGCCCGGGTGGGTCCAGTCGGCGTGGTTCACCGTGGCCGGAAGCGTGATCGCTATGGCCTGGTTGACCGGCATGTCTTCCGCAGCCTCAGCGGCTTGCGCATCAGGATCCTCGACCACATCCCCTTCGACAAGGGTCTCCGGGTTCAGGCTGCGCAAATCCTCGCGCGCACCTTCAAGGATCACTTCTTTGTCGCTACAGGAGGCCAACAGGCCCAGCAGGATCAATGTCCCGACTTTCTGGCTCAGCGTCACGGCTCTCGCCCCCTCTTCGTCTCAAATACTTCGGCTGGGCTCAGGCCCCTTCGGGTGTGCCCCCAAGGGCCACAATCAACTGTGACGCGCGACGGCGCAAGGCCTGCGATGCCTCGTCATCGGCCAAAAGCTGCTGCAAACGGCTGATCGCGGCCTCAGCTTGGCCGGCTTCGACCTCGGCAATGGCAATCTGTTCTTCGGCCAACACGCGAAACGGTGCGCCGGCGGCTGTCAGCGGTTCCAGCGTGGCAATGCGATCTTCGGCTGTCCCGGCGTCCGTCATCATGGTCAGCTTCAACACCGCCAGATCACGATACAGGGTCGGCGCCGTGGTGTCGGCTGCGACCTTCTCAAGCGCTGCGCGGGCGGTGTCGCCGTCGGCTTCGCCCGCTTCAAGCAGCGCAACGATTGCGGCGCTGTCACCTTCGGCCGCAACCCCTTGCAAGGCCGTTGTGCGCGCGGCGGCATCATCATGGGACATGGCCGTCAGAATCGCGTCACCAAAGGTTTCGGCCTGCGCCCGAGCGCTGGCCTTGCGCCATTCGTTGACGGCAGCACCGCCGACCAACACGACCACGGCCAGAATGGCAATCCAGCCATACCGGCGCATCAGGGCGAACAGGCGATCGCGGCGAACCTCTTCGGTCACCTCGTCGATGAAACTTTCCGGATTGCTCACGCGCACAGACTCCCCGCTGGTTTGCCCTTCCTTACCCCGAACCCGGGACCATTGCCAAGGGCTGGCATCTTTCCTTGTGCTGCTCTGTCAGCAGACCGTCCCACGCCATGGTGCAAAACCTTGTGAAGCAGTGTGGAAACACCTATTTCGGACGGTAAAACAAAAAGCATACGCGAACAGACCAATTTTGCGGGGAGTCTCATGCGACCAGTACCTATTTTGACCGCCATCATTGTGGTGGCTGTCCTGTTCTTCCTCGTATTTCAGCGCGAAAGCCTGCTGAACTTTGCCCAAACCGATGGCCAGACCGCAGCGCCGGATGTCGAAATGCCTCAGGGCCCGGTCGCCCAGCAGGCCGCGACATCCGGCGTTTCTGTCATCGCGCTGGCCTCGATCGCCCGTGAAATCGACAGCGCCGTGCTGGTGCGCGGGCGCACCGAAGCGACCCGCCAGGTTGAACTTATGGCCGAAACCTCGGGCCTGGTCGTTTCCGCCCCGCTGCGCAAAGGCGCCTTCGTCGAGGCCGGCCAGGTCATGTGCCAGCTGGACCCGGGCACGCGCGAAGCCTCCCTGGCCGAAGCCCTGGCCCGCCTGGCCGAAGCACAGGCCTCTCTGCCGCAAAACGAAGCCCGCATCATCGAGGCCCAGGCGCGTCTGGCGGAGGCCACGATCAACCTGAATGCCGCCGACAAGCTGTCCGAGGGCGGTTTTGCCTCGGAAACCCGGGTCGCCAGCGCCAAGGCCAGCGTCGAAGCCGGCCGCGCCGGGCTGATCATCGCCCAAAGCGGTGCGGCCAGTTCCGAGGCCGCGATCCAGTCCGCCGAGGCCGCCGTTGCCGGTGCGCGCCGGGAAATCGAACGGCTGGAGATCAAGGCCCCCTTTGCCGGGCATCTGGAGAGCGACACCGCCGAACTGGGCAGCTTGATGCAGCCCGGCGCGCTTTGCGCCACTATCGTCCAGCTGGACCCGATCAAGCTGATCGGGTTCGTGCCGGAACTGGATGTGGACCGGGTCCAGGTCGGTGTGCTGGCGGGCGGGCGCCTGGCCAATGGGCACGAGGTCGCGGGCACGGTGCAATTCCTGTCGCGTGCCGCTGATCCCGTCACCCGCACCTTTCGCGTCGAGGTCACGGTTGCCAACGCCGATCTGACGATCCGCGACGGCCAGACCGCTGAAATCCTGATCGCCGCCGAAGGGCGCAAGGCGCATCTGTTGCCGCAATCTTCGCTGACCCTGTCCGATGATGGTGATCTGGGCGTGCGCGTGGTGGCCGAGGGCGATCTGGCGCAATTCATCCCTGTCGACCTGCTGCGCGACACGGTTGATGGCGTTTGGGTCTCAGGCTTACCGGAACAGGCGGCGGTCATCATTGTCGGGCAGGAATATGTTGCCGACGGGGTCGCCCTGGCGGTCACCTATACGGACCCTGACGCATGACCGGGATTGTCGATTGGGCCAGCGGACGGGCCCGTATGGTCGTGGCCTTTATCATCCTGTCGATTGCCGCCGGGATCGTTGCCTATGTCGGCCTGCCCAAAGAGGGTGAGCCAGACATCGACATTCCCGCTCTGTTCGTATCGGTCCCCTTCCCCGGCATTTCCGCCGAGGACAGCGAACGCCTGTTGGTGCGTACGATGGAAACGGAATTGTCCGACATCGACGAGCTGGACAAGATGAGCAGCACGGCGGCTGAGAACTATGCCGGGGTGATGCTGGAATTCGATTTCGGCTGGGACAAATCCGCCGTCATTGCCGATGTGCGCGACGCCATGAACACGGCCGAGGCGAATTTCCCCGATGGCGCCGATGGCTATCAGGTGACCGAGATCAACTTCTCGGAATTCCCGATTGTCATCGTCAACCTGACCGGCAATGTGCCCGAACGCACGCTGGTGCGCCTGGCCAATGACCTGCAAGACCGGCTGGAGGGGATCGATGCGGTCCTGAAGGCCGAACTGGCCGGGTATCGCGACGAGATGCTTGAGGTCATCATCGACCCGCTAAAGCTGGAAGCCTATAACGTCACTGCCGGAGAGCTGATTTCGGTTGTGCAAAACAACAACCAATTGATCGCGGCAGGTGAGGTCAAGACCGAAAGCGGCGCGAGTTCCGTGAAGATCCCGTCGTCCTTTGACGATGTGACCGACATCTATGACCTGCCCGTCAAGGTAAACGGCGACAGTGTCGTGACGCTGGGCGATCTGGCCCAGATCCGGCTGACCTTCGAAGACCGTCAGGGCACTGCGCGGTTCAACGGGGAAACCACCGTTGCCTTGCAGGTGGTCAAACGCAAAGGGTTCAACCTGATCGACACTGCCGCCATCGTGCGCGAGGCCGTGGCCGCCGAACGCGCCAGCTGGCCCGCTGAATTGCAACAGGCGGTCAGGGTCGGCACCTCGAATGATCAGAGCTTTATCGTCGACAGCATGGTCAAACAGCTCGAAGGGTCGGTGATCACCGCCATTGCGCTGGTCATGATTGTCGTGCTGGCCAGCCTTGGCATCCGCTCGGCCCTGTTGGTGGGCTTTGCGATCCCGACCTCGTTTCTGCTGACCTTCGCGCTGTTTGGCGCGCTTGGGGTCACCGTGTCCAATATCGTCATGTTCGGGTTGATCCTGGCCGTTGGCATGTTGGTCGACGGAGCCATCGTGGTCGTGGAATATGCCGATAAGAAAATGGCCCAGGGCGTGGGGCCAATGCATGCCTTTACCGCCGCCGCCAAGCGCATGTTCTGGCCGATTGTCAGTTCGACCGCCACGACACTGTGCGCCTTTCTGCCCATGCTGTTCTGGCCCGGCATTCCCGGTGAATTCATGGGCTGGTTGCCCAAAACGATGATCTTTGTGCTGTCGGCCTCGCTGTTGGTGGCGCTGGTGTATCTGCCCGTCATGGGGGGCCTGTCTGGCCGTGTCAGCCGCATGTTCCACACTGTCGGCCAGGTGCTGTTGCCCCTGCCCTGGCTGGTGCGCGCGGCGCTGGTGGTGCCTGCGGGCTATCTTGTGTTCCTGTCGGCACTGCAAATGATCAACCCGGCCTATCTGACCGGTACGCAAATCCTGCCAGGGGCGATGGGCATTCTGCCAGGCGCGGTGATGTTCCTGATCGGCGCCGCCCTGTTGTCCATCACGCTGGACGCGGCCCGGATCGAACGCAAGGCGCGCAAGATCAAGGCCGGGTATCGGCGCACGCCGTTTGGCTGGCTCATCCATTTCATTGCCGGGAACCCCGTGATGCCGCTGGTGACCATCGGTGGCGTGGTGTTCTTTGTCGTATCGACCTTCGCCTATTTCGGCGAAAACAACTATGGCACAGAGTTTTTCGCCGACAGCGAACCGGAACAGGCGATCATCTATGTGCGCGCACGTGGCAACCTCAGCCTGCCTGAAAAGGACGCCATGCTGGCCCAGGTCGAAACGGTTGCGCGCGCCAATCCCGGCATCCGCAGCGTCTTTGCCTTTGCCGGAGATGGCGGCCTGAACCAGAACACCGGCGGCGCCAGCGCACCGCGCGACACGATCGGGCAATTGCAGATCGAACTGGTGCCCTGGCACGACCGCCCCCGTGAAAGCTATGACGTGAAACTGTTGGGGTTTATTCCCTTTCCCCGCACCCGGATCGACCCGACCTATGGCGGTGATGCCGTGTTGGAGGACCTGAAGGCCAGACTGTCCGCCCTGCCCGCCATCCGCTACGAGGTGCTGGCGCTCGAGGGTGGCCCGGCCTCGGCCAAACCGGTGCACCTGCGCCTGTTGGGCGACAGTTGGCAGGCGCTGGATCAGGCTGCAACCCTGGCCGAAGCACAGTTCCAGATCACCCCGGGCCTGGCCGATATCGAAGACACCACCCCGCTGCCCGGCATTGATTGGCAGCTGGACGTGGATGTTGAAAAAGCGGGCCGGTATGGCACCGATGTTATGACCGTCGGCGGTATGGTGCAGCTGGTCACGACAGGCCTGTTGCTGGACACGATGCGGGTCGACAGCTCGGACGAAGAAATCGAAATCCGCGTGCGTCTGCCCGAAGATGACCGGGTTCTCTCGACGCTCGATACGCTGAAACTGCGCACCGCTTCGGGCCTTGTGCCACTGTCAAACTTCGTGACGCGCAAGCCCGTGCCGTCGCTGGCCCAGATTGATCGGGTCAGCCAAACGCGGTATTATGACGTCAAGGCGGGCATCACCGATGGGTTGATCAAACTGGTTGATGGTGACGGCGGTGAACGATTTGTCACCGCCGCCCAGGCCGAAACGATCATGGCCAAGGAAGACGGGCTAACCCGCACCCCCGTCACCGCCAATGAACGGATCGAGGCGCTGGACGCCTGGCTGCAAACCGGAGTTCTGCCCGCCGGGGTCGATTACGAATGGACCGGCGACGCCGAGGAACAGGCGGAATCAATGGCCTTCCTGGGTCAGGCCTTTATGGGTGCGCTGTTCTTGATGTTCATCATCCTTCTGGCGCAGTTCAACAGCCTGTATAACTCGGTTCTGGTGTTGTTGGCGGTGATGCTGTCCACCGCCGGAGTGCTG